>JABLTK010010928.1_pt1 | contig 25114 bp, 23 predicted proteins | sample 7160131 | NCBI WGS metagenome assembly JABLTK01 (sample SAMN14651221, study PRJNA627086) | human gut metagenome | isolation source: feces | host: Homo sapiens
ATACTCTTAGCGTCGCCTTCTAAATGTTCGTCTAATAGAACTTTTAGTTTTTCAAGAGCTTCAGAGATTTTTGTAACATTACTTAAATTGATGATAAAGCACTAGCTGAAAAAAGAGTTGGTGTTCTTATGGGAGATGATTCAGAAGTTCGTAAAGAATGGATTGAAGAAAATGTAGAATTTACACTTGAAGATGACTATAAAGGAGTGGGATCAAAATAATGGCAAAAGAAAAAGAAACAACAATTATTGAAAAAATAAATGATTTTGCTCTTGAAGAAATAATGGGAGAGAGATTTGGTAGATATGCTAAATATATCATACAAGATAGAGCTCTCCCTGATGTAAGAGATGGACTTAAACCAGTTCAAAGAAGAATTCTTTATTCAATGTATAAAGATAAAAATACATATGATAAAGAAACAAGAAAATCAGCTAAAACAGTTGGTAATGTTATAGGTAATTACCATCCACACGGAGATACATCTGTTTATGATGCAATGGTTAGACTTAGTCAAAAGTGGAAACAAAGAGTAATTTTAGTAGATATGCAAGGTAATAATGGTTCAATAGATGGAGATGGACCAGCCGCAATGCGTTATACAGAAGCAAGACTTGCTAAAATAAGTAATGTACTTTTAGAAGACATAGATAAAGATTCAGTTGAAATGGCTTTAACATTTGATGATTATAGTTATGAGCCAACTGTACTTCCAGCTTATTTTCCAAATCTTTTAGTAAATGGTTCAACAGGAATAAGTGCTGGATATGCAACTAATATTCCACCACATAACTTAGGAGAAGTAATAGACGCAACTATTAAAAGAATAGATAGTCCAAATTGTAGACTTGACACAATTATGGATATAGTAAAAGGTCCAGATTTCCCAACAGGCGGTATAGTTGAAGGAAAAGATGCATTAATAAAAGCATATACAACAGGAAAAGGAAAAGTTGTAGTTAAAGCTAAATATGAATTTGAAAATACAAAAGGTAAAAATCAAATAATCATAACAGAAATTCCATATGACACTATTAAGAAAAATATAATTAGTAAAATTGAAGAAATAAGACTTGATAAAAAAATAGATGGAATTCTTGAAGTAAGAGATGAATCAGATAGAAATGATGAACTTAGAATAGTTATAGAACTTAAAAAAGATGCTAATAAAGATTTAATAATAAATTATTTACTTAAAAATACTGATTTACAAGTAAACTATGCTTATAATATGGTAGCAATAGTAAACAGAACACCAAAAACATTAGGTATATTAGAAATAATAGATGCATTTATTGCTCATAATAAAGAAGTTGTAATTAAAAGAACTAAGTTTGATTTAGATGTCGATTTAAAGAAAATTCATATTATTGAAGGTTTTATTAAAGCACTTGATATATTAGATGAAGTTATTAAAACAATAAGAAAAAGTAAAAATAAGAGTGATGCAATAGAAAACTTAATGCATGAATATGAATTTACTCATGCACAAGCAGAAGCTATTGTAATGATGCAGTTATATAAATTAACAAATACTGATGTAACTGAACTTAAAAATGAGTTTGAAGAACTTACAAAAGAAATAGCATATTTTAGAGAAATATTATCTAGTGAAGAAAAACTATTATCAGTTATAAAAGATAAACTAAGAACTATTAAGAAAGAATATGCTGATCCAAGAAGAACAACTATAAAAGATGAAGTAAGTGAAATAAAAATAGATACACTTGATATGATAAGTAAAGAAGACTTTATAGTTTGTATATCTAATAGTGGTTATGTTAAAAAAGTATCATTAAAATCTTATAATGCTACACCTAATGAATATCCAGGTGTAAGAGAAAATGATTATATAACAGGATTCTTTAAAATAAATAATATTGATACAGTATTATTATTTACTAATTTAGGTAACTATTTATATTTACCAGTAAGAGATATTAATGAATCTAAATATAAAGATATTGGTAGTCATATATCTAATTATATAAAAGTAAGTGATGGAGAAAAGATAATACAATCATTCGGAGTTTCTAAATTTGACAATACTATCATTACAGCATTTACTAAATATGGTATGGTTAAGAGAATGACTTTAAAGGATTTTGAAGTATCAAGATATTCTAAACCAATAAATATGTTTAAACTTAAAGATAATGATGAAGTAATCGCAGTAAGTAATAAATGTTATGATGAAACAATAGTTGTAACAAAAGAAGGATATGCTCTTAAATATAACACTGATGAAATACCATTAGTGGGTCTTAGAACAAGTGGTGTTAAATCAATTAATTTAGGAAGTAATGATGAAGTAATTGGTTCATTCAATGTAAACCCTGAAAAAGAATATATATCAGTATTCACAGATAGAAATACAGCTAAAAGAATAAAAGTTGAAGAAATTCAAAAAACAACAAGAGCAAAAAAAGGATCATTAATTATTAAGAGTCCAAAAACAAAACAATATAATTTATTTAGATGCTATAATACAAATAGTAAAACAATATTTGGAATACTTGATGGAAGTATAGGTTATATGAAATCAAGTGACATAAATATAATGGATAAATTAAGCACAGGAAGCTTAATAACTAAAAAAAATATTGAAGATATATTTGTAGTAAGTAGACTTAAAGATATTACTAAAATTGATACTACCAAAACAGAAGTAAAAGAAGAAACTACTATAAAAGAAGAAAAGAAAGAAACACCTAAAAAAGAATCAAGAGAACAATTAACAATGAGTGATTTCTTTGAAGAATTTAAGATATAGATTTTCTATATCTTTTTTTGTATAATATTTGTGGTAGGTGCTATTATGGATTATAGATATGAAACAAAAGATGAAACAAGAAATTTTCATAAACAAAGAATAGCTTTTATTATATATGATAATAAAATAGAATTTATTAAAAATAGTGGTATGTCACATTTTGAATATTGTAGTAGTAAAGGAATGACAAGAGAAGAATTTAATAAAATAACTCGTGGTTATTACATGAATGGAAATTTAATGTTTTACAAAGATAATTTTACTTATGATGATGGAGTAATAAGTGAAGGATTAAGATTTGTAGATGAAATTGCAAAATTTTGTAATATAAATAATATGAAAATATATTTTGGATTAATAGTTGACAAATCAGTAACAGTATGGCCACCAGACTATTATTATGGAGAATATATAGATGGCAATATAGTTAAAGACCCTCAAATAACAAAAACATTATAAGATGTCTCGGACATCTTTTTTAATTATCAAAATATGATATAATAACTATATAATAGAGAGGTTAATATGAAACTAGTATATTTAATAACAGGAATAATATTTTTATTATCATTACTTATAAATTTTAAATTGAAGAGGAATAATAAATTAAAATCAGGAAATGTATTTCTATGTTTATCACTATTTGTATTAATAGGTTATATTTTAGAAGTAGTAATTCTATTATTAACTGATCATATAAGAGCTAATCCTGTCATAATAGATATATACATAAATTTATATTATATTTTTATACTATCTTGGTATTTAATATTAAATGCTTATGTTTATACGATAACTAATATAAAAAATAATAAACTATTTTTAGTTATTGAATTAGTATTATTCATTTTTCTTTCATTATTAATAACTGTATCAAAAAATAGTTTATTAATATTGAGTATATCAATATTAATGATAAATACTATATCAATAATAAGAACAATTATTAAAAAGAAATATTTAAAATTAACTAAATCAACAAGCATCATATATATACTAGTAATATTATTTACATTAATTATATTACAAATCAGATATATTAATTTGGAAATATCAACAACTATAATGTTACTTATAACATATTTAATATATCTTTATATAGAAAGTCCATCTATAAAAGAATATAATTTAATAAATGAACTAAGACTTTTAGCACTAAAAAAAGATATGAACAAAACAAGTTTCTTAAATAATATATCACACGAATTACGAACTCCGCTTACATCAATAATTAATTCAATTGAATATATGAGTATGCATAAAGAAAACTTATCAGAAGAAATAAAAGAAACAATAGATGATTTAAATGATGCTTCTTCTTCATTAATTGATTTAGCTGGTAATGTTATAGATATAAATAAAATAGAAAATAAAGAACTTGAATTAAAAGAAAAAAATTATGATATAAGAAAAGAAGTAGAAAGATTAATTAATTTAAATAAGAAAATATCAAATAAAAAAGATATTGTATTTAAATATTCAATATCAGAAAATACTCCTAATAATTTATATGGAGATAAAACTAAAATAAAAGAAATAATAAATAATCTTCTTACTAATGCATTTAAATATACAGAAAAAGGAACTATTATATTAACAATAAATAGTAATATTGAAAATAATATATGTAAACTACAAATAGAAGTAAAAGATACTGGAATAGGTATTAAAAGTGAAGACTTAAATAAAATATTCAGCAAAAAAGAAATAGATAATGATATAAATAGTTCAGTAGATAGAGATGGAATAGGTTTATTAGTATCAAAAGATTTAATATATTTAATGAATGGAACAATTAATGTTAGAAGTTATTATGGTAGCGGTAGTGTATTTACAATAGAAATACCTCAAAAAATATCAGATGAAATAAGTAATAATACAAAAGAAAATAATATAATTTATAATAACAAAACTATATTACTTGTAGACGATGATGAACTTAATAATAAGGTTCTAGCAAGATTACTTACTAAATATAATATAAATTTAGTAGCATCTAAAAATGGTAAAGAATGTATTGATAAAATAAATAACAATGAAAAATATGATCTTATATTTATGGATATAATGATGGAAGATATAAATGGTATTGATACATTAAAAGAATTAAAAAAGAATAATAATTTTAATACACCTGTTATAGCATTTACCGCAGATGCATTAAGCACATCAAAAGATAAATATCTAAAAGAAGGTTTCAATGATTATATATCTAAACCATTTAAGAAAGAAGAACTAGAAGAAAAATTAAAGAAATATCTAGGAGAATAATATGAAAATAGCTATTATTATTCCATCTTATAATCCGACTAAAAAAATAGTGAAACTTGTAAATGAATTACAAAAAGATTTTGATAATATTTTAATAGTTGATGATGGAAGTACAGAAGAAACAAAAAGGATATATAAAGAACTTAATAATGTAAAAATAATATATCAAAACATTAATAAAGGAAAAGGTCAAGCAATTAAAACAGGAATAAAAGAATTAAAAAATGTTGATGCTTTTATAACAGTTGATGCTGATCTTCAACACAAACCAAAAGATGTATTAAAAATAAAAGAGTTATTAAAAGATAATGATATAGTTTTAGGAACAAGAAACTTTAATAAAAAGAATGTACCATTTAGTAGTAAATTTGGTAATAAGTTTTCCTCACTTGTTTTTAAGATTAAAACAGGTATTACTTTAAAAGACACTCAAACAGGATTAAGAGGAATAAACATAAAATATAAAGATTTATGTTTAAATACAAAAGGTAATAGATATGAATATGAAATGAACTTTCTATATAGCTTAGCAAAAAATAAAATAAATATTAAATGCATAGATATAGACACAATATATGAAGATAATAATAAAGGCTCACACTTTCATTGGTTAAGAGATTCAATATTAATTTATAAATGGTTCTTGCCACTTTTAATAATATTAATAATATTAATTATGACAATTATATGAAATTCTAATTGAATAATACTAATGAATATGCTATTTTATAGCTAGGAGGTAGACAATAAAATTATGAAAAAGTTAAAAAATTATGATATTGAGAATATAGTTAGAAATACTTTAATAGTATTAATGCTTATAAATGCTATTGTAATTACAACATTACTTTCAACTTATATGGTAGAAGAAGCATCATTGACTTTTATTAATTCAACTATATATAAGTTATCATATATATTGTTATGGCCATTAGGTATTATCACTTATATAGTAACAATTATTTACTTTGTTGCAGCTATCAAATCTAAAAAAGAAAAATTTTTTAAGATAATGTTAGCAATTACATCCTTATTTAGTAATATTTTAACCTTAAGTTTAATAGCAATCTGGATAACAAAAATATATAATTAAAAAACAAAGAAGTATTAAATACTTCTTTTTAAATGTTTGACAAACAAAAGAATGAGTAGTATAATTGGCTCATAAATCTTTGATGTGGAGAAGTAATATATAAGAGTTTTAAAGAGAGTTAGTGGTTGGTGAAAACTAATAAAACAAAATATATGAATAACACCACTGAGTGGAATATTGAAATAATAGTAAGTATTCTCGGGTAAACCGTTATAAAAATTAAGTTAAATAAGGGATGGTAATCGTCATTTTGACTCCTTTTACCATCTCTTTTTTTATTAAAGAAAGGATGATGAATATATGGATGTTAAAGATTTATTTAAAAAAATAGAAGACTACGAAAACAAAGATGTAGTATTAGAAGGATGGGTTCGTAATAATAGAAATCAATCTAATTTTGGATTTATTGATTTTAATGATGGAACATATTTTCAAAATTTACAACTTGTATATGATAAAGAACTATCAGATTTTGATAAAATCAGTAAAATAAGAGTTGGTTCTGCTATAAGAGTTAATGGAACAATTATTAAATCAGTTGGTAGTGGTCAAAGTCATGAAATGAAAGTAAAGTCAGTTGAAGTATTAGGAGATTGCCCAGAAGACTACCCAATTCAACCAAAAAGACACACAAGAGAATTCTTAAGAGAATTAGCATATTTAAGACCAAGAACAAATCTTTTTAATGCAGTTTTCAGAGTAAGAAGTGTAGCAGCACAAGCAATACACGAATATTTTCAAAGTAATAACTATGTATATTTTCATAGTCCAATCATAACAGGAGCAGATTGTGAAGGATCAGGACAAATGTTCAAAATAACAACTCTTGATATGAATAATCTTCCTCTAGGGAAAGATAAAAAAGTTGATTTTAAGAAAGATTTGTTTGGTAAACAAACATATATAACAGGTTCTGGACAACTTCATGGAGAAACTTTTGCTCTAGCATATAAAAAAATATATACATTTGGACCAACAATGAGAACAGAAAACTCAAACACAAAAACACATGCTAATGAATTCTGGATGATTGAACCAGAAATAGCATTCTGTGATATGAATGGAATAATGGATATAGAAGAAGAAATGTTAAAATTTATTATCAAGTATGTTATGGAAAGATGTCCACTTGAAATAGATTTCTTCGATAAATTTGTAGAGAAAGGATTAAAAGATAAATTAAATAAAGTGTTAAATAGTAAGTTTGTAAGAATTACACATAAAGAAGCTATTACTTTATTAAAAGAAGCTAAAGTTGACTTTGAATTCAAACCAGAATATGGTGAAGATATCGCCAAAGAACATGAAAAATATATAACAGAACACTTTAATGGACCAGTATTTATTACAGACTGGCCAAAAGACATTAAAGCATTCTATATGAAATTAAATGATGATAATGAAACAGTAGCCGCAGTAGACTTAGAAGTACCAGGTTCTGGGGAATTAATCGGTGGTAGTCAAAGAGAAGATGATTACGATAAATTAATTAATAGAATGAAAGAAATGAATATACCTCTTGAAAACTTAGATTGGTATACAAACCTTAGAAGATTCGGAGGATGTTATCATGCTGGTTTCGGTCTTGGATTTGAAAGACTTATAATGTATTTAACAGGTGTTGAAAATATAAGAGATGTAATACCTTATCCAAGAACACCAAATAACTGTGATTACTAAAAGGAGGAATAATAATGAGTAATTTTACAAAAGAAATGATTGATGATTATGCAGATAAATTACTTATAGGATTAACAGAAGAAGAAAGAACAAATATACAAGAAGAATTTGATGAAATAGAAAAAAATATGGATTTAATAAATGAAATACCAAACATCAAGAATACTGAACCACTTAGCTTTCCATTTGAAATGACAATTGAAGATTTAAGAAGTGATGATGAAGTAGGAGATGAAATTCCTATTGAAGAACTATTAAGAAATTGTGATCAATATGAAGGTAGAGAAGTAGAAGTACCAAAGGTGGTGGGATAATGATAACAAAGAATATTAAAGAATTACATGAAGAATTATTAAATAAAAAAATCACTTCAAAAGAATTAATAAAAGAATCATTAGAAAAATGTCATAGTATACAAGAAAAAACTAATGCATTTGTGACTATTATTGATGATGCAAAAGAAAGTGAAGTAACAGATGAATTAGTAAGCGGTATTCCATTTGGTGTAAAAGATAACTTTTCTACAAAAGATATTTTATCAACAGGAAGTTCTAACACATTAAAAGATTATGTTCCGTTCTTTGATGCAACTGCTGTATTAAATTTAAAAAATAAAGGTGCAGTTCCTGTTTCAAAAACAGTTTTAGATGAACTTGGTATGGGAGGAACTGGAACAACTGGACATACAGGTATTGTTCACAACCCTTGGGATTATAGAAGAATGACAGCAGGAAGTTCTGCAGGAAGTGCTGCCTCAGTAGCATGCGGATGTTATCCATTTGCTCTTGGAAGTGATACAGGAGACTCAATTCGTAAACCAGCAGCATATTGTGGAATAGTTGGATATAAGCCAACATATGGAATGATTTCAAGATATGGACTTTTCCCATTTGCTTGCTCACTTGATACAGTTGGTGTTTTATCAAGAAGTGTAGAAGATGCAGCAATCGCAGTAGATGCAATGAAAGGTATAGATTCAAAAGATATGACTTCTTGGGATTCAAGTAATATTAACCTTTATAAAAGTTTAAATAAGGATGTTAAAGGTAAAAAACTATTTTATATAAAAGAAATAGTAGATATAAATAATTATGAAAATCCAAGTGAAGAATTAAAAAGGCATTTAGAAAACTTCAATAAAACAATAGAATTATGTAAAAATCTTGGTATAGAAGTAAAAGAAGAAAGCATTGATAAAAAATTACTAGATGCAGTTTCTTCTGTTTATGTAGTAATATCTTGTGCAGAGGCAACAAGCAATATGTCTAACTTAACAGGAATAAGCTTCGGACCAAGAGGTGAAGGACAAACACCATTTGAAATAATGAAAGATCATAGAACAAAAGGATTTAGTCCACTTATAAAAAGAAGATTTGTAATCGGTTCTTATGTACTTCAAAAAGAAAATCAAGAAAAATATTTTATGAATGCTAAAAGAGTAAGAAGACTAATAGTAGATAAAATGAATGAAATGTTTAGTAAATATGATGGACTTATCTTACCAGTAGGCAGTGGTTCTGCTAAGTATATTGAAAATTCTAAAAATAAACTATCATCTTCAAATAGTATTTTAGAAGATCATTTACAAATAGGTAATTTTGGCGGTTTCCCATCAATAACAATACCAAATGGTTTTGTAAATAATTTACCAGTTGGAGTAAATATAACAGGTGCCGTTAAAGACGATATAAATGTACTTAACATAGCATATGCATTAGAAAGCAATATGGATTATAAAAATATGATTGCAAAGGAGGTGGAATAATGTCATATAAAGCAGTAATAGGTCTTGAATTTCACTGTGAAATGAAATCAAATACAAAAGTATTTTCAAATTCAAGAAATAGCTTTAGTAAACTTGCTAACTCAAATGTAGCACCACTAGATATGGCATTTCCAGGAACACTTCCTGTTGTTAATAAAACTTGTGTTAAAAAAGCTATAATGATGGCATCAATATTAAATTGTAAGATACCAGAATATATGGAATTTGACAGAAAAAATTATTATTATCCAGATCTTCCAAAAGGATATCAATTAACTCAATTCTATAATCCAGTCGGAGTAGATGGAAAAATAATAATAGATGTTAAAGGTACAAAAAAAGAGGTGTTAATTCACGACATACATTTAGAAGAAGATGCAGCATCACTTGATCATTATTACAATACTTCAACAATAGACTACAATAGAGCAGGAGTTCCACTTCTAGAATTAGTAACAGAACCTTGCCTTTATAGTGTAGATGAAGCATTAGTTTTCTTAGAACATATTAAAAGTATTTATGAATATACTGATATTTCAGAATGTGATACTAAAAAAGGACAAATAAGAGCAGATGTAAATGTATCAATAATGAATAAAGATGATACTGAATTTGGTACAAAAGTAGAAGTTAAAAATGTAAATAGCTTTGATGCAATTAGAAAAACAATAGAATATGAAATTAAAAGACAATCAGAATTAAAAGATGCTGGTAGATATGATGAAGTAGTACAAGAAACAAGAAGATGGGATGACGAAAGCGGTACTACAATTCATATGAGAAGTAAAGCAGATGCAATTGATTATAAATACTTTAGAGAACCAAATATTCCAAGATATAAAATAACAAAAGAATTAATTGAAAAAATTAAGTCACAAATACCAATGTTAGCAAATGAAAGAAAAGAAAAATATATGAAAGAATATTCTCTTTCAGAATACGATGCAAGTGTACTTGTAAAAAATAAGAAAATATCTGATTATTTTGAAGAATGTGTAAACAGTAATTGTGATCCAAAATCAGCTTGTAACTGGATAACAACTAGATTACTTGGTGAAATAAATAAGAGCGATGAAATAACAATAGATAATATATTTATTAGACCAAATATGATAGTGGAATTAGTAAATCTAGTTAATGATAAAAAAATATCATCAGATCAAGCTAAAAAAGTATTTACAAAAATGCTTGAAGAAAAACTAACTCCAAAAGAAATAGTAAAAAAATATGATATGGAAGTAATAGAAGATTCTTCATTTATTGATTCCTTAGTTGATGAAGTTATAAATGAAAATGAAAAAGCAATTACAGATTATCATAATGGTAGAACTAATATGTTAGATTACTTAGTTGGACAAGTTATGAAAAAATCAAAAGGAAAAGCAAATCCATTAGAAGCAAAATCTAAAATGTTAGAAAAAATTAGCAAATAAATATTATACCTAATTCATTGAATTAGGTATTTTTATATAAACTTTACATATAGTTATAATAAATATTATTAAAGATTGAATATGTGATATAATTTAAATGGAGAATGATATTATGAAAAAGAGAAAAGTAAAAAGAATATGGAGACATTTATTATTTTTTATAGTATTTGCTGGTATATCTGCATTTATATTTAATCATTTTAATTTATATGAGAAAATATTAGAATATACAATGGAAAATGGTATAAATATTGGAAATGTTTATGTAGTAAAACCAAAAGTAAAAATAATAGATGAAGATAGTAAAACGAGACCTGTAGCAGTATCAATAAATAATAATCATGCTGCTTATCCACATGCTGGACTTCAAGATGCATACCTCGCATATGAACTTATTGCAGAAGGTGGTATAACAAGAATAATTGCTTTGTTTAAAGATCAAACAACAGATAAAATAGGTTCAGTAAGAAGTGCAAGACATTATTTCTTAGATTATGTTATGGAAAATGATGCAATATTTGTTCACTATGGACACTCTCCACAAGCATTAAGTGATATAAAAAGTTTAAAAATAAACAATATAAATGGTATGTATGATGCAAAAGGATTTTATAGAGATACTTCTCTTCATAGAGCATATGAACACACAGCATTTACATCAATGGAAAGAATAAATAAATTAATAAAATCAAAAGGTTACAGAAATACAACAGATACACAATTGTTAAAATATAGTCCAATAAAAATGGAATACAAAGATTCAACTAAAAAAACAGCTAATACTATAGAAATTGTGTATTCAGATTATCAAACAACTAAGTATGTATATGATAAAGAAAATATGAATTACAAAATGTTTATGGGAGGAAAAGAACATACCGATTTAATCACTAAAAAACAATATACAGTAAAAAATATAATTACTTACCAAGTGGAAAATTCATCAATACACTCTGATAGAAAAGGAAGACAAGATTTATATAATATTGGTAGTGGTGAAGGATACTATATTTCAAATGGTGAAGCTATAAAAATAAAATGGAATAAAAAAGATAGATCAAGTAAAACAGTTTATACATTAGAGGACGGAAGCGAATTAAAGGTAAATGATGGTAATACTTGGATACATATTCAACCAAAAAACAAAAAATTAAATATTTCTTAATTAAAAAAATTATATTGAAATATTTAATATTAGATGTTAAAATAATATTATAGAATAAGGAGGACATGATATTTATATGATGGACAAAGTATTGAATTTTTTAGCAGATAATTATTTAATCTTTATGATTGTAGCTGTAGTGTTATTATTTGCTTTAATAGGATTTATTGTAGATGGTAAAAAGAAAAAACAAAAGAATGCTGAGGTAGTTCCTTCAACTAATGTTCCACCACAACCTGTACCAACAGCTGTAGCAGCTAATACAGCACCACAAGATGAGACAGTAACAGCAGCACCAGCTGCAGCTACTCAAGAGCCAAGTTTAAGTGGACTAGAATCAACAGCAACAGATGTTAATATTAATACATCAACACCTGTGGCTCCAGTTACATCTGCAGCAGAAACACCAGTAACAGCTGCTCCTGCTGAAGCACCAGTTGAAAGTATATTTAATACACCAAGCACACCAGTTGAATCAACTCCAGCTGCTGTTGAACAACCAACATTAGTTGTTGAAGAACCACAAACTATTGCACCAGCTACTGAAGCTCCTGGACCAGAAGCAATGGTTCCACCAATTGGAGAAACACCTTCTATAGGACCTGCACCTGCAATAGGTGAAACACCAAGTATTGGAGAAACTCCAAGTATAGGTGAAACACCATCTGTATCTGCACAACCAGTTACGGAACAACCAACTGTACAAGTACCACAAGCTAGTGAAACACCACAAGCTCCACAAACTCCAGTTGGACAATAAAATATAAAAATTAGTAAGTGAAATAACTTACTTTTTTATTTGCAAAAAAATTGATAAAAAATGTGAAAAATGATAGACCCTTTGGATTAATAGCTTCAGGTTCTCTGACATATCAAGAAGGAATATCCCTTGCCTTTAGAATAGGTTAACACTTGCATTTATATTTAAAATATGCTAGAATACAAACATTGAAAGACGAGTAAAATAAAATTTATTTTATAGAGAGTTAATGTTTGGTGAAAATTAATAGTAAAATTATTTGAAGCTACTTTCATTTTATGAGTTAATCACTCACGGCATACCCGTTATCATAACTAAGTTAATTAAAGGATGGTACCGTCTATTTTAGACTCCTTGTGTATCATTCTTTTTTATTTTATAAGGAGGAAAATATGAATATTAAAGATTTGTACATTGATTTTTTTGTTAAGAAAGGACATAAACAAATACCAAGTGCACCAGTAGTGCCAGAAAACGACCCAAGTGTTTTATTTAATACAGCTGGTATGCAACCATTAATTCCATATTTAATGGGAGAACCTCATCCATATGGAACAAGACTATGTGATTATCAAAAATGTATTAGAACAAACGACTTAGATGTTATAGGTGATACATATCATCATACATTTTTTGAAATGCTAGGTAACTGGTCTCTTGGTGATTATTTTAAAGATGAAGCAATTGAGTGGAGTTTTGAGTTTTTAACAAAAGTTCTTAATATACCATTAGAAAGATTGGCAGTTACTGTTTATGCTGGAAAAGGTAATATTCCATTTGATAAAGTATCTCACGATAAATGGCTAAGTTTAGGTATTAAAGAAGAAAGAATAGCAAGAACAGTTGATGATAACTTCTGGATTGCAGGAGAAACAGGACCTTGTGGACCAGATACAGAAATGTTCTATTTTAGAAGTAATGAACCAATTCCAGAAAAATTTGATCCAGAAGATGAGAGATGGGTTGAAATCTGGAATGATGTATTTATGCAATATAAAAAGAATAGTGATGGAAGTATAGAAGAGCTACCTAAAAAGAATGTTGACACTGGAATGGGATTAGAAAGAGTAACAGCAGTACTTGAAGGAGTAAATGATAACTACTTATCTAGTATTTGGAAAGATGTAATAGAAGTAATTTCAAAAATATCATCTCTACCTTATGAAGGCAATGAAACAAGTATGAGAATAATTGCAGATCATATTAGAACAGCAGTATTTATAAGTGCTGATCCAGCTGGTATTAAACCAAGTAATGTAGGACAAGGATATATTCTAAGAAGGCTTATAAGAAGAGCTATAAGACATGCTAAAAAATTAAATATAGATATTAATAGTGATTGGGAAAGTCAAATAGCTTCATTAATAATGGATAAATATGAAATATATTATAGTGAAATTAAAGATAATAGAAATATTGTTTTAGAAGTATTAAAAGCAGAAAAAGAAAAATTTAATAAAACATTAGAAAAAGGTCTTAGAGAATTCGAAAAAGTAGCAAAAAACAATAAAGATTTAGATGCAGCAACTTCATTTAGATTATACGATACTTATGGTTTTCCAATTGAATTAACAGTTGAACTTGCAAATGAAAGAGGACTTAAAGTAGATGAAGAGGGATTTAAGGAAAAATATAAAAATCATCAAGAATTATCAAGAACAGCCTCAGCTGGACAATTCAAAGGTGGATTAAGTGGAAATAATGAAATTGAAACCAAATATCATACAGCAACACATCTTTTAAATGCTGCATTAAAACAAGTAATAGGTCCAACAGTTCATCAAAACGGTAGCAATATTACAGATGAAAGAATGAGATTTGATTTTAGTTGTGATCATAAGTTATCAGATGAAGAAAAGAAACAAGCAGAAGATTTAGTAAATAAATGGATTAGTGAAGGACTACCTGTAACAGTAGAAGAAATGAATAAAGAAGATGCAATAGCATCAGGAGCAGAATGTATGTTTATTGAAAAATATCCAGACATTGTAACAGTTTATACAATCGGAGATAATATTTCAAAAGAACTTTGTGGCGGACCTCATGTTAAAAATACAAATGAATTAGGTCACTTTAAAATAGTAAAAGAAGAAGCATCAAGTTCAGGAGTAAGAAGAATAAAAGCAATACTAGAATAGAGGAGTAAAAATGGAAGTTACATATAATACAAAATTAGAAAATTTATTACAAGTCAATGCTAGTGAACCTAGAATTGTAATACCGGAAGAAAAAACACAATATACTCTTGAAACAAGAATAAAAGTGCTAGAAGAAGAAATCTATGCTTTAGAAAGTGAGTTTATGGAAGCAACTTTAGAGTTTATGACAACTACAAACGAATATGATGTAAGAGTTATAACTGGAATATCAAGTACTATGTATATTCCTTCCGAGTTTGGACAGAATAGTTTTGTTTACAGAATAATCACTGGTGAAAAAGGAAGGGAAAATCACGATCAAATAGATTTAAGCACATTGTTTGATGTAGCATCCATTACAAAATTATTTACATTAATACTTTTATTAAAATTAGATGATTTAGGTTATCTTTCTCTCAATGAAAAAATATGCGATATAAATCCAGATTTCCAAGGATTAGAAGATTTTACATTAAATGATTTAATGAGACTTCACGGTAAATATTGGACTGATGGAAATGTAGCAAAAGCAACATCAAAAGAGGAAGCAGAAAGAATACTGAAAACAATACATTTAACTGATAATACAAGAAAAGAAAATACATATAATGATTTTGGAGCAATTATAATAGCAGATACAATAGCAAAAAGAATGTCTCAAGTTCATAATAGAAAATTAACTTATGAAGATGTTTTAAAAATGTATCTTTTAGAACCACTTGGAATGAATCATACTTGTTATAATCCAACAACAGATAATGTTTCAGGAAACGGAATAGGAACAAATATTGTTCATGATCCAAAAGCAAGAGCCTTAGGTGGAATGTGTGGACATGCTGGATTGTTTACAAATTCAACTGATTTAATGCGTTTAGCAAGAGATATATTTGCAGCAATGGACGAAAAAGGAAAAGTATTAAATAAGAAAATAGTTAAGAAATTAGGAGAAGAAACATTTCCATATGGAGAACATCCTGAAAAAGGAAACTTAGGAGTTTATGTTAAAACGAAAGATCCATCTAAAGATTCTTATGTTTCTAGACTATCTTCAACTGGAAGTTTTGCACATCAAGGATGGACTGGATCACTTGTACTATTTGATCCAAATTATAGAATACATCAAAGCATACTCGTAAATTCTATTTATGCATCTGATAAAAAAGAGCAAATAAAAAACGATAAACCAGTATTTTATTTAAAAGCATTAAAACACTATAAGGAAAGAGTAACAAATATTGGACTTAAAATGAGATATGTAAAAAATGAACTTGATTTATGCAAAAATGTATATGAAGAAGAAAATAATCAATTAAGAAAAGCATTTAAAATATTAAGAAAATTGCCTTATTAATGACTTTTTAAATAAAATGTTTTAAAATATTAATAGAAGATAGAATTATATTGTTGTGAGAAATAAAAATGGAGAAAGTAGTACTAGGAAACTTAAAAGAAGAATTACAAAAAGATAATCTTAATTTATCAGAAAGAATGCTTAAAGATAGTTTAGAAGATAAAATGTTATTTTTAGAAACAGAACTTGATGGTTTAGAAAAAAATGATTTATCATACTTTAAGATTCTTAGAAACAAAAAAACGAATATGGAACAAATGTTATAACAGGAGTATCATAAAAGAAAAATAACTTATGAAAATGTTTTAAAAATGTATCTTTTAGAACCACTTGGAATGAATCATACTTGTTATAATCCAACAACAGATAATGTTTCACGAAACGGAATAGGAACAAATATAATAGAATACATTAATCTGTATTAGTTAATGCAGTCTATCCAATAGATTCAAAAGATGAAATAAAAAATTATAAACCAGTATTTTATATGAAATCATTAAGAGAATACCGAGAAAGATTAACAATGTTAGGATTAAAGATGAGATTTATAAAAAATGAATACGATATTTGTAAAAGAATATTAAATGAACCAGAAGAAAAACCATTAACAAGATAAAAAATATTACTATATCATTGAAAAAATATATGTAAATATGATAATATTAATATGTAAGGTAGGAGATAAAAATGAATAAAAGAATTCTAATATTACCATTATTATTAATTATGTTATTTACATTTACAGCATGTAAAAAAGAAGAAGATAAAAAGAAACCAATAAGTGGAGATTCATTCAAATTAGTTGCTGAAGGCGATAAGTATATTACTAAAGATGTAACCAAAAATTTTAAAAGTGATTCTGGTATAACAGAAGCAATAGTTGCAGCTGTAGAAAATCAATATCAAGTAGAATTTTATACATTAAAAGATAGTGAAACAGCTCAAAAAATGTATGATAGAAATAAAAAAAGATTTGAAAACATTAAAAGTAGTTTAGATAAAGCAGAATTAAAAGAAAGCAATAACAATTCAGAATATAAAATTTCTACAAACGGAAGATATATGTTATTAAATAAAATAGATAATACACTTATATATGCTAATGTAGAAGATAAATATAAAGAGAGTGTAACAACACTTATAAAACAACTAGGATATTCAAATTAAGCTATACATTCAGTATAGCTTTTAATTTACATTAATAATATAATAATGATATAATTTAGAAGGTGATTAAATTGAATATATATGCATATACATTAAAAGAACTTGAAGAATATTTAGTTAACAATGGATTTAAAAAATATAATGCAACTCAAATAATAGAATGGATATATGAACATAAAGTATATGATTTTAATAAAATGACAAACTTAAGTAAAAAACTTATAGAATTTTGTAATGAAAATTTATATTTTGAAGATTTATCTATATTAAAAGTGGAAACTAGTAAACTTGCTAATAAATATTTATTAGGCCTTAAAGATAATAATAAAATAGAATGTGTTCTTATGAATCATGATTATGGTTACTCATTATGTGTATCAAGTCAAGTTGGCTGCAATATGGGCTGTTCTTTTTGCGAAAGTGGAAGACTTAAAAAAGTAAGAGATTTAAGTTTAGAAGAGTTGGTAGGTCAAGTTATAGCTGTAAGTAGATATGAAGGTGTAAGAATAGATTCAATAGTTGTCATGGGAATAGGTGAACCATTTGATAACTTTGAAAATATTAAAAGATTTATATCATTAGTTACAAATAATAAAATGCTAAATATAGGTCAAAGGCATCTTACAGTGTCAACATGTGGTCTAGTACCTAAAATATATGAATTTGCTGATCTTGAAACAGGTGTAAACTTAGCAATTAGTTTACATGCTCCAAATAATGAAATAAGAGATAAGATCATGAAAATAAATCATGCTTATAAAATAGAAAAAGTAATGAAAGCACTTGATTATTACATAGCTAAAACAAATAGAAGAGTTACAATAGAATATATAATGTTAGCTGGTATAAATGATACGGATGAATGTGCATATGAACTTGCAAATCTTATAAAAGGTAAACTAATGTATGTTAATTTAATACCTTATAATGAAACATCTAATTTTACAATGAAAAGAAGTAATGACTTTAAAATTAAAAGTTTTTATGATATACTTAAATCAAATAATATAAATGTAACAATAAGGAAAGAAATGGGTGGAAACCTAAGTGCTGCCTGTGGACAACTTAGAGCAAACGAAGAAGGTGAAAAATGAAAACTTGTTATCAAACAGATCCAGGAAAAGTAAGAAGTCATAATGAAGATTCAGTTACAATAGTTAAAAACCTTAAAGGTGAATACTTACTTGTAGTAGCAGATGGCATGGGAGGACATAAAGCAGGTGAGATTGCTAGTTCTCTTGTGGTTACTGAACTAGGTAAAAGATTTAGCGAATTATCAAGTATTGGTACAAAAGAAGAAGCTGTTATATGGTTAAAAGAGATAATAGATGAAATAAATGTAAAAATACTTAAATATGCAGAGGAACATATTGATGCTAGTGGTCTTGGAACTACTTGTGTATGTTCAATATTAACAGATGATTTCTTATTATTTGGTAATGTTGGTGATTCAAGTGGTTTTGTAGAGAAAAAAGGCAAACTTTATAAAGTTACAAAAGATCATACATTAGTTAATATATTATTAGAAAATGGAGAACTTACAGAAGAAGAAGCAAAAAATCATCCACAAAAAAATGTTCTAATGAAAGCACTAGGTGCAGCAGAAATTATAGATATGGATATCTTTGATGTAGAAAGAACAGTAGATGGAATATTATTATGTAGTGATGGACTTACTAATATGTTAACAGTAGAGCAAATAGAAAAAGTATTAAATGATAATGAATTAGAAATAGAGGAAAAAGTGGATAAATTAATAATGAAGGCAAATACACGTGGGGGAAATGATAATATTACAATAGCTTATATGAGAATGAGTGGTGAATAGTGTGATAGTAAAAGGTACTAAGATAAATGACAGATATCAAATAATTAAAACACTTGGTGAAGGTGGAATGGCTAATGTATATTTAGCACACGATACTTATTTAGATAGAAATGTTGCAGTAAAAGTACTAAGAGGGGACTTAGCTAATGATGAAAAATTCGTAAGAAGATTTCAAAGAGAAGCATTATCAGCTACAAGTCTTTCACATCCAAATATAGTAGAAATATATGATGTTGGTGAAGATGATGGCCAATATTATATAGTAATGGAATATGTAGATGGCAAAACATTAAAGCAAGTATTAAAACAAAGAGGACATTTATCTGTAACAGAAGTAATTGATATTATGTTACAAGTTACAGATGGTATGGCTCACGCACATGATGCTTATATTATACATAGAGATATAAAACCTCAAAATATAATGATTTTATCAAATGGAATGATTAAAATAACTGACTTTGGAGTAGCTATCGCATTGAATTCTACTCAACTTACACAAACAAATTCAGTTATGGGAACAGTACATTACATACCACCAGAACAAGCAAATGGTAAAGGTTCTACAATTAGAAGTGATATCTACTCAATGGGAATAATGATGTATGAACTATTAACCGGATTTCTTCCATACAAAGGAGACAATGCAGTAGAAATAGCTCTTAAGCATTTGAGAGAGCCACTTCCAAGTGTAAGAAAATTTGATTCTTCAATTCCACAATCTATAGAAAATGTAATAATAAAAGCAACAGCTAAAAATCCTAAAAATAGATATAAAGATGCAAGGGAGATGCACGATGATTTAAAAACAGCATTAGATGCTAGTAGAATTGATGAAAAAAGGTATGTTTATCCATATCCAGAAAATGATTTAGAAGAAACAAAAACTCTAGATAAAGAATTAGAATCAATTAAAACAGAAGATAAAAAAGTAAGAGAAAAGAAAGAAAAAGTAAAAGAAGAAGAATTTGTAGAAGAGAATAAAAAACAAAATAAAACATTAATAATAATATTAAGTATATTCACAGGCCTTGTATTATTATTAACAGTAGGTCTTGTAATTTTACTTAATGATGATAATAAAGAAGCAATTATACCAGATGTAGCTAATAGAACAATCCAAGTAGCAACTAAAATGTTAAATGATGCTGGATTTGGAGTAGCAAGCGAATATAAATATATAGCTAGTGATGTAGTAAAAGAGGGAGATGTTGTTAAAACAAGTCCTGAAATTGGTAGTAATAATAAATTACCAAAAGATGTAATTTTATATATTTCTAGTGGTGAAGCAGCATATATAATGGAAGATTTTATTGGTCAAAATTATTTAGTTGCACAGGGAAAAATAGAAGCACAATGCGAATGTAATGTTGAAATAGTAACACAAGCAGTTGATGAAAGTAAAAAACAAAAAGAAGATGAAGTTTTAAAAACAGAACCATCAGCTGGTGAGAAGAGTAAACTAGGAAGTCCAATTAAAATTTATATTCCAAAAATAGAATATAAATATCCAAACTTTACAAGTGGTTATACTCTTGCTAAAATAGAGGAGTTTGCAACAAAACATGAATTAAAACTTGAAATTAAATATCAAGAAACAACATCAGTTCCAGATGGAACAATATTAAAACAAAGTAGAGCAGCTTCTTCACTTGTTACACCAGGAGCAACACTTGTAATTACAGTGGCAAGAGCTCCAGAAGTTGAAGAACCAACTACTGAGCCAACAGATGACAATACAGGGGAGTAATATGAAAGGTAAAATAATATGTATTAATAAATATATACATAGAGTATTATTAGAAAATAATACAATAATAGATACAAGAACTAGGGGAAAGCTTAGAAATATGAAAGTAAATCCAGTAGTTGGAGATAATGTTATAGTAGATATTAATACAAAAACAATAGAAAAAGTTGAGACTAGAAAAAATTATTTAGAAAGACCACTTATTGCTAACATAGATAAACTTTTAATAGTAATGAGCACTTCTATCCCAGCTTTTTCTAGTTATCTAATCGATAAGTTCTTACTTATTGCATATAAAAATCAAATTGAACCAATAATAGTTATTACAAAGACAGATATGATAACAATGAAAGAAAAAAGTGAAGTTAAAAAATATATAAATTATTATAGAAAATTAGGAATAAAAGTATATATTAATTCAAGTGTATCAAAGATAAAGAAAGAATTCGCATCATCAGTAGTTGCACTTTGTGGACAAACAGGTGCTGGTAAAAGTACATTATTAAATAAAGTTGATGCATCACTTTCATTAAAGACAGGTGAAGTATCAGAATCACTTGGAAGAGGAAAACATACTACAAGACTTGTTGAATTATTAGAAGTAAATGATGGATTAATTGCTGATACACCAGGATTTAGTTCATTAGAATTAAATATTCCTAAAAAAGAAATAAAAAAATATTATTATGACTTTAATAAACCTTGTAAATATAGAAGTTGTCTTCATATAAAAGAAGAAGGATGCTCAATTATTGAAGCAGTAAATAAAGGTAAAATACCAGAATGGAGATATCAAAACTATTTAAAATTTATGGAGGAAGTTAAAGAATGAAAGTAAATGTATCAATATTATCTAGTACAATAAAACCACAAGATATAGTAAAAGAATTAGATAAAACTAATGCAGACTATTTACATATTGATATAATGGATGGTAAATTTGTAGATAATAAAACTTGGACAATAAGTGAAATAACAAAAATAACAAAGAATTCAACTTTACCATTAGATGTTCATTTAATGGTAAATAATCCTTCAAAATATATAGAGGATTATGCAATGCTTAATACAAATGATATTATATTTCATTATGAAGCAGTTAAAGATGTTAATAGTATGATAGATGAAATTAAAAATTATGGACTTAAAGTCGGTATTGCAATAAACCCAGATACAGATGTAGAAAAAATATTTCCTTATCTTGATAAGATAGATTTAGTTCTCGTAATGAGTGTTTATCCTGGAAAAAGTGGTCAATCTTTTATAGAAAAATCACTTGATAAGATAAGAAAATTAAAGCAAGAAATACAAGAAAAAAATCTAAAAACATTAATATCAGTAGATGGTGGTATTAATGATGAAACAGGAAAGTTATGTAAAGAAGCAGGTGTAGATATTTTAGTATCAGCTTCATATATACATAAAGATATAAAGAATAATATAGACATATTAAAAAATATTTAGACACTAGAAATAGTGTCTTTTAATTGTTAAAAGTTCTATTTAATAGTATAATATCCATAGATAATATGAAAAATAAATTAATAACAAATATAATTGTATTAATGTTAACTATTACTTCAATACTTGGAATAATAGGTTTTTCGTATGCTTATTTTAATACTGGTGTTAGTGGTGAAGGAAAGTATATTACTCTAGATACTGCTGAATTAAAATTAAGATATACTGATGATGTTACTATGTCACTTACTAATGCAATTCCAGGAGATAAGATTGAAAAAACATTTACTGTTGAAATATAGGTACTAAAACTGTAAGCTATAATATCGTATGGAAAGATTTAATAAATACTAAAATATGTACCTATATTAATGATAAGTCAATGGTATCATATTATAATATAATATTTTTTCCAATAGCAATGTCACATCAATAGATTTAATCAGTTTTAATACCAAAAATATAATAAATATGACCAATATGTTTTATTATAGTTCACCATTAGAACTAAATTTAACTGGTTTTGACACAAGCAATGTTGAAAATATGAATAGTATGTTTTATGGAAACAAAAGTAGTGTTTTAGACCTCAGTAGTTTTAAATTAAAAGATGATGTAGATTTAACTTCAATGTTTGGAGTTTCAAAAGCTAGAATAGGTTATGCTAAAGATGAAGAAACAATTGCTAAGTTTAATGATAATAGTATTACTAATATTCCAAACACATTAAAATTTGTAGTCAAATAAATTAAAAAATAATACAGTAAAATGATAAAGGAAAGTTATACTTTTCTTTTTTTATAAAAAATCATAAAAAAGAAGTGTTTTGCAATTTTATTTCGAATAATAATAGTAGGGGGATAAGATGAATAAAAAATATATTGTAAAACAAAATGGTTATAAAGATTGCGGTCCTTCATGTTTATTATCCATTATGAAATATTATGGATGTGAGGCCTCACATGAAGAAGTTACCCTAAATTTAAAAACAACAAAAGAGGGTACGACTGCATTAAATATCATTAATGGTTCAAGACTTTATGGATTTGATGGTTATGGTTATCATTATAGTTATGAAGATATTATAGATAATAAAGTAAATCTACCTATAATATGTCATATAAACAAAAATAATATGCTACATTTTATAGTAATATATAAAATTAATAGAAAGACTATAACGATAATGGATCCCTCCAGTAATAGTACTAAAATAAGTAAAGAATCATTTAAAAAAATGTATTTAAATACATCGATTGTTATTTATCCAGTAAAACAAGTGAATAACAATTATAAGAAAAACAGATCAATCTTTATAACATATTTAATGTTGAATAAACTTTCACTCTTAAAATTATTGATAACTAATATATTTATTATATTATTAGGAATTATACTTAATTATTATTCATTTATAGTAATAGATTATATACTTCCGAATTATAATATTAAAACATTAGTTTTTATTACAATTATATTATTTATAACATTAATAATTAAAATGATACTTTCATTTATTAATAATAAAATAATTATTAATTTGAATGATAAATTATCAAATAATATAAATGATGATGTTATTAGAAAATTATTTTATCTTCCTTATCAATTCTTCAAAAATAAATCAACTAGTGAAATAATATCTAGAACGAATGATTTAAAAACATTTTTAGACCTTTTTATTAATGTTATTACAACTATACTATCAAATATACTTCTAATACTTTTTAGTATGATATTACTACTTATAATTAACTATAAATTGTTTCTAATATATTTAATAGAATTAATAATATATTTTATAATTATACTAATAAATAAAAGTAAATTAAAAAACAAAAATGAAAACTTAATGATTAATGAAGAAAAATATAATAAATCATTAAGTGATAATATTAGTGGTTATGAAATAAATAGAAATTTAAACACCCTCAAATATCAAATAATAAAAAGTCAAGCAAAATATAAAATATATACAAAATCAAAAGTATCATATTATAATTCTATAAATAAAGAAAATATTATTAAAGATCATATATCAGATTTATCTAATATATTATTTATATTCTTAAGTGCTATTTTAATAAATAATAATAATCTTTCATTAGGAAATTTTATACTCTTTACTCAAATCACTTTTTATTTTATTACACCTATGAAAGACCTATTAGATCTAAGTGACACAGTTGATTATATGAAAAATATATATAGAAGAATAAATGATATGATATTAATAAGTAATGATATAGATGAAGAAACAAATGAGACTATAAATGGTGATATAAGTATTAAAAATTTATCATATTCACATAACGACATTGATTATATATTTAAAAATGTTTCATTTGATATTAGATCAAAAAGTAAATTTTTAATATATGGAAATAGTGGTAATGGGAAAAGTACAATTATGAAAATATTATTAAAATACTTAAAAATATATAAAGGTGAAATATATATAAATAATAAAAATATAAAA
>JABLTK010040376.1_pt1 | contig 25074 bp, 11 predicted proteins | sample 7160131 | NCBI WGS metagenome assembly JABLTK01 (sample SAMN14651221, study PRJNA627086) | human gut metagenome | isolation source: feces | host: Homo sapiens
ATAAAATGTCGTGATATGCTTCACAGCAAGATTTCTGTACTTTTCATCATTGGTAAATTCATAGGCAATCCAAAGAATTCCTGTCCAAAATCCCTGATTCCATCCCCCCTCTGCATTATCCTTCCTGAAATAGACCCCATTCACGCTATGATGCGATGCAAAATCATCACCAAGGGTTTCCATTGCCAAATCAACCTTTTTAATTGCATCGGAGATTGCCATATCTAATTTTTCCCGGCTATATTCACTTCTATTTTTATACTTTTCCGCATTAAGCAACACTGTTTCCATTTTAATTTCTCCTCACATCTTACTCACATAGTTTACCACTTCATCAAATGGTATTTCCATAATTCCGCACCTTTCATCGGCTGCGCCATAACTGATTACAAGTCTATCTCCACATTTTATCATTCCGGTTATAAATATACACGGTGTTTTAAAACGGCTCGGTTTTTCCCAATTCTCCGCCACTTGAATAAGCTTATTCCCATTTCTGAAATTGATAACAGGCAGTTCATTATCCTGTTTTTCGATCAACATAAAATTCTGAGTGTATCCGATCTCATCGTCTTGCTTACCGTGATAGCAAAGCAAAAATTCGTTATCATTTAACGGTATTAACGGCGCACTCGCTCCAATTCGGTTGCTCTCCCATTCATATTTCGGGGCAGCCAGTATTTTTCTTTTCAAATTCACATCGGAAAAATCCTCGAATTTTTCAGCTGCGCAAATAACTATTGACGGTTTTCGCTCGGTAAACTGTCTATTTAAAAACGGATGGACAGGTCTCTCTATCATAACATATTGCATTTTCCCATCTATTCTCATTTTATTTGGGAACAGAATCACGTCACGATTCTCACCTAAATCCGCATTTGTCAAATTCGTAATGTACTTAAACGCTAAATCGTATTCCTTTCTTCCCAAAGCGTCAAGGTCAACCTCGTACATTACCGTAACCGTTACATTTTTTGACGCAGCCAACCCAAACGGCTGTTCACCGTTTATCCAATCAGGAGCGTATTGTGCGGGAGAATCGAAAATCCAGTATGCACCCGGCGGGAACATTCTGCAAGCCACCGTCATATAGCATTTTTTTTCAACATAGAAAAGTCTAGGATCCTCGATGCATCCGTTTGCATAATTAACAACTGTTTTCCCGTATGCATTTTTAATATACATTTTATCTATTTCTTTTTCGCATTTAGGGGCAAGCGCCGGACGTTCCTTATCAAACGTCCATGTAGCGCCTCCGTCTTTACTGAATCCATATCCAAGACAAATCGGGAAAGAACTGTCACCAAATTTATTGTGTTTAACCACACCAGTCCCCGTTGCCCGAAACAGCATATGAATTATTCCATCCTTTTCAATAATTGCCGGATTTAATACCATTGTATCCATCCATGCCACATTTTTATCACAATTCAATACATTTTTTCTCTTAATATTCATCTTTATCAATTGACAATTATATGTCAATATCCTCCATTCTGCTATATATCTTATTGACCGTATCCCAAAGATGTGTAAACACCGTAATCCTTAATTCCGAATTCATCACCTGTTTTTCCGTATTCCGTATATATTCTCAAATAGCCTACTGACGTTGGAACAGAATGCATATTATTATACACCGCACGTGAATATTTATCCGCAACAACCACAACCGAATCTATCCACATTGTATATTTACTTTCCTGAACATCAAATGCAATAACAACCTCTATTTCAGTTTTATCTCCGACATTTCCCACCAAATAATTCTTTGCGTCCGGTCCCTGTTCTTCCGCCGAATTTCTGTAGCAAACATATATATCGCCATTTTCACTCCACGTCATATCAACAAAGTTTGACGGAAGAACTATAAAATGTCCGTCAAATCCGCTCCTTGATTTATACAACTTGAATTTAAGAACTCCCGCAGTTGTTATCGGATATGCCCTATTGGCATAAACTCTGTATATAAGCGGTTTCGGAGATAGGCTTTCTGTTTTTTCATTATCCGACGTTCTTCTTATAAACATTGATGTATCCCCGTAGCTGCCGATCCCGTTTTCATTACCCTCAAGAAGATCATCTCCGTATGAAAGTGGATTGATAATATTGTATGGCGTAAGTGATGGAACATCGAAATTTATTTCTTTGCGTTCCGATGGCATAATCGGCTCCATACTGTCTTTAAGAACAAATACTTTTAAATAAGTCTTTGTTATATCTGCCTCACCCGCACTCAGTGATTGTTCAATCATTCCGTATGAATCATTATTTTCGCAAATGCTGTCCGAAGCAACTCTAGATAGTTTAACATTAATCAGATTTCCGTTCTCGTCATATAGTGCAGACACAATGCTGACATCTGATTCGCCTGAATTTTGATAACCGATGTAAGTTGATTTAATATTGATTTTGCCGTCTTTCATGACTGTTGAAGTGTCATATGTAACATTGCACGGCAAAAACTTATACTTCGTTATTGAGCCGCATCTTTTATAGTCAAGGAATATAGTATCACCGACATTTCCTTCATTGAGTTCGACACGCACAAGTTCTGACTTTTTAGGGTTGACATCGCATGAATACAGCGCCTTTGAAACCATTTTGCCGTTTATACAAACACTATACGCATTAATGTCGGTATATATAAATATTTTAAACACCGCTTTTGTGCCTATAATATCGCAAATGTATTTCCAGTCTGTCGCTGCCGCATCACCCGGAGTATCTCTGTATTTGCCATAAAGCTTTCCGTCAGAGTCCCATTTGAGTACAACAGTATATCCGCCGCCGCTTGTTGTTATCGATGCCGAAACGTCTTTACAGCTCTTCATGACAGATAACTCCACATACCCGTCATCAACACCGTATGTACCGTTTATGTAGTCCTGCCAATACAATTCACCTCTCGAATTATCTCTCGAAAGACATAAATACCCGTCGTATGCAGACACCGTTCCTCCGTGTGTTACAGCAGATGGTGAATAACCGTCTATGCTGTTTTCAAATTCAGCACATCTTCCGTCTGCGTTATTCTGAACAGTTTCGGGAAGTTCAATATTAAGACTTGTTTTCGGAACAAATTCAGTTTCGTACTCATATACCTCTCCGTCATTTATAACAACGGAACTGACACCCTCAATATTTACGAAAAATTTAACCGCACAAGATTTTACATCTTCACACTCAATTTTGCATACACCATTTTCAATTCTCATTGAAGCAAATGAAATTCTTTTACTTGCTTTAAATACATAGTTACCTCTTGAATCAAGAATGTGTGAAGCATTTTTCATAACCGACATATCAACTTTTCCGTCTGAATTCTCATTCACAAATGCCATTTCTCCGTCAGTAGAATACTTATCAAAAGTTCTTATTTTATTGGGATTTGTCTCATATGAAAGATAATAATATCCGGTATTTTTATCACCGTCTGAAATATTTGTATATTTTAATGCGGTGGCGGTTGTTTCCGAAACACCAATATCTATCCTTTCGGTTGTAAGATTTGCATTCACATCATTCTCACTCGGCATAACAACACTGTCGATTACGGTATCGCCTTTTTGTGATTTATAAAAATAGCCATGTTTTATGGGAGTTATTTCATTGTAGCTGTAATCAAACCACCCGTCACCGGTCTGTGCTGAAAGATTATCCGCTGATGAAACGATAACGTTTGCTCCCGACGAAAAGTTCGATCTGATAGTGTTCTTTTCATCATCAACTGACAATTTTGCTTCAGGAAGCATATGCCACAGCTGTTTATACGTATTTGTCTTTGTTTTGTCATTCGGAGACATATAATCCGATACTATGAAACCGTATGGTTTTACAAACAAAATTGTTCGTCTATGATTTGCATCCTTGTTTGTAATTGCGGTTTGACTTAAAAAATCGGCATTTTTATCACTGTTCCACTCATCTATGCTTCCCGGCATCTCATCAATTTCCGGATTAAAATGAACGTTGTATTGCGAGGTATTGTTAATTTCAACAGTGTTATGTCCAATCGTTGCAACAGCATAATTCTTTTCCGGGCTTCCTCCGCTATATGACATAATACCCGTATCCGTAAGAAGCGGCCTTTGATATGCCGAAAAGAAAATATGATTATCATCAGCATTAGAGTGCCAGCCTCCGCCACGAACATTTGTAAAAAGAAATTTAGCATTTCTGTCCCATGATGAGCGCATTGTTGTTGTTCGGTTATCAAAAAAAACTTTTGAAGTCCATGAAGGTTCTCTTCCGCACCGACCGTAGCTCGCTATGTAATTATATTCTTCATCTTTGAACCAATCATATATTTGAGACCATAAATAATCCGTTGAACTCTCACTCAGTCCGCTGTCACCCCATTGAAAACATCTCCCGTCAGGAGTATACATAAGTCTGTTGTAATACGCAGCTTTAAGAAGCATATCATCATATTCTTTGCTGACATTTGCCCCTCTTGCTTCCGCATTTGTTTTATACGCTATATACTGATTCATTGCCTCTGCATTATATCCGAGAGTTCCCTCTTTATATGAACCATCCGAAAAATTGTTAGTAAATATAATCTGTGACAGATGGTTAAATGCTCTTTGAGTCCATTCGGCCGACTCAGTAAGTTCTTTTAGATAATATGAAGTATCAAACATTATTGTCATTTCATTTTGATACCAATTATTTTCCGTTGCATGATGATCATTGAAGGAATGCCCCATATCCCAAATATGCTTATATATAGCTGTTATTCCGTCCGGCGTCATATACTTGCTCTTTGCCAAGTGATTAACCGCACCTACCCATTTTTCAAACCTTTGAGCAGTGTCGAGAGAACGAGGATATTGTCCCCTGACTTCTTCGGGAAGATTTCCTTTCTTTAAGATGAAGTCCTCCATAATTCTAATCATTGCATATGCAAAATTCTCATCCTTCATTCTTGTGTATTGTGCCGTCATAGCATACATAGGTCGGAAACGGCAGTTCTGGTACATTACCTCGATGTCATCACCATCAGCCCTGTCCCATGTTATACCTATTGAATTGTAATTATAAACAAATCCAAGAAAATCATCCCACGAAACGTCACTTTCTTCCCATGATGAATCAGGTTCTCTTGTTATAAGAACTCGTTTTGAATTTCCCGAACTCCCCGAAACTCTCGATTGCAGAACAAGCTTTGCTCCCGATATGCTGTCGCCTTCGTTCAGAGACGAAAAATCAAATTTTAAAAGAATCTGACTTGTTTGCTCTCCTAAAAATTCTCCGAATGTACGGGCATACAGAATATCATTATCTGATTCTGTTTCCGATTTTTTTGATCCAGGACGGATTGTTGCATCTGCAACCGCATAAAATTTCTTTCTTGAACCGTTTACCAAAAGAGAAATATATGGTGCAGCGTCGCTTTCTCTTGATTTGACCTCTAAAATATCAGACTCATTATACCATGCCATAAGTCTTAAAGTTAACGGTTTTACTCTGTCTGGAGTTACTGTTGATAGGTTTATTGCCTGTGAATCCCAAAAATTTGAAGCTGAAGTAAACTCTCCGAGCAAAAGATTGTTATCCGGTTCTCCCAAGATACCATCGGCATAGGCGTTCGCTTTCAAAACATTTTTTTCAAAGCTTGCAGGAGAAATTGCATTTTCTTTACCCCTTATATACTCCAAAAATGCACCCTTTGCTCCGTCATAATCATCAGCTTTAACACATTTTTCAACAGCCGAAAGTTCCGGTATACTGCTGTAATTCAGTTTCCCCATACATTCCCATGAATTGCCGTTCCATTTTCCATAGAACTCCTCATCGCTCATATATTTCGGATCAGCAAAAATTTCATCGGGAAGAATCGTAAAATTATAATTCTTCGTTTTTGAAGAATCTCCCTTTGCGACTTTCATTGTGACCTCAACCGTTACAGCGCTTTCATCCGCTTTCGGACGAATTATCCTTCCGGAATTTGTTATGACGTTTTTATTTGACGATGAAAAAGAAACGGTACTTCCATATTTTGCTGTAATGTTAAAATTAAGCGGTTTGGTTATTTCATTCATGTTTTCGCTTGTTATATATGAAAGATTTGATTCAATATCCGCAAAATCCATATTTACCGATTTGGAATCGTCAAACGCATAAACCGAACCCGACATAAAAAAGTTTGTTATAACCATTGTGGCACACAAAATGTGTGCCGCAATGGAATTTAGGTTAATTTTGAATTTCATATGCTATCACCTAAAAAATATTATTAATCATTTGCCAAAGCCGGCTGCTTTATATGTCCCGTAATTTTTAATACCAAATTCATCTCCGGCTTTACCGTACTCAGTATATAACCTTACAAATTCAACCTTATTCGGAACAACATGCTGATTATTATACACAGCATGTGAATACTTATCCGCAACAACCGGTTTTCCATCAATCCACATGGAGTATTTACTTGTTTTAACGTCAAAGCCAATAAACATATCAAGCTCGGTTTTATTTCCGACATTTGTAACTGTGGTATATTGTGCATCGGGACCTTCTTCCTCTGCTGTATTTCTGTAACAAACCTTAATATCTCCGTTGTCCTCCCATACAAGGTCAATAAAATTACAGGGTAGCACAACAAAGTGACCTGTGAAGTCAGGATTGGATTTATATAGTGTGAATTTAAGAGCGCCTGCACCTTCTATCGGATATGCTCTGTTTGCATACACAGTGTAATACAATAACTCTGCGGTGTTATCGTCTTCGGGAATTGTTTTGTCAAATTCATGATCAACCGTTCTCTTAATATACATTGACGTATCACCATATCCGTATAAACCTGTTGCGACACCCTCATATTTATCTCCGCCGTATCCTAACGGATTAACATTATTGATAGGCTCAAGATCTGTTGGGACAGAAAGGAAATATACAGAATCTGCCGGCATAATTGGTCTTAAATCCGGAGCAAGAAGAATTGTTTTGGCATGAAGCGTTCTGTAATCAAGCGAGCCTATATTAATGCTGCTTGTCAGTGTACAGTAATTGCTTTCCCCTTCTCGAACAGCCCCGGATGCAGGCAAAGCGCTGACCGCAACAAGTTTGTTTGTGCTGTCATATACGGCATTATATATGTTTAAATCACTTGATGCCGCTGTCGATTGTCCGATAAATCTTGCAGTAATGTCAATTTTATTCTCCGTATTTGCTTTTGACGTGTCAACAGATGCGCTGTCGAAGTTTAATGCATGAGCGGAAAAATCGCCCGTTTTCTTATAGTCGACAGAAACCGTATCACCTATATTACCGGTTAATACATTAATTCTGAAAAGCTCGTTTTTAGCAGCATTCTTTGTTTGACTGTACAAAAGTTTCGATACCATTTTGTCATTTACAGCAATAGAATATGCCCTTTCAGGCTGATAGAGATAAAAGGTTATCTTTGCTTCTGTTCCTTCTATATCGCAAATATATCTGTAGGAGTCGTTTGTAAGTGCAGCGTCACTATCCCTGTATTTTGCATAAAGCTTGCCGTCATTATCCCATTTTGTATATACGGTATAACCGCCGCCCATAGTTATCACTTCAAATCCGACATCTGATGCGCTTTTCTTAAAACTAAACTCTAATCCACCGTTTGTTCCGTATATACCGTTTACATAATCCTGATAATATAACTCGCCGCTTTCATTTGTTCTTTTAAGCTCAAGCCAACCGGCAACAGGTTCGACTGTTCCGCCATATTCAGATGTCACAGGGCTGTAACCGTCTATTGTATCGTTAAAATTCGAGGTTCTGCCGGGGTTTTCACTGTAACTCGGAGTGTCGAAGCCGTATGATGAAGCAGAAGCCCCATATGCAGCTCCGAACGCAAGTATAATTGTCGTTAATGCCAATACAATTTTTTTCATGTCTTATCCCTCTTTCTTAAAATTAATCTTGAACAGGCAGTTCGATCTGCCTTGTCTGTCTTTATTTTCAGCGGTTGTTTAAATACCTGAATATTATCATCGCAGTTTCAGCTCTTGTCAAACTGTTTTTCGGATTAAATTTGCCGTTCTCATCTCCGACAACCAGCTTTAAGTATGCACAACCGCGGACATACTCTTTCGCCCAATCGCTGATATCGGACGTATCGCTGAATGAAAGATTGAATTCATCTGGAACACTTATCTTTTCTTTTAATCCGACAGTGTTCACCATAATTTTTGCCACCTCCTCACGTGTAATATTATCGTTGGGCCTGAATAATTTATCTTCTGATATGAGTCCGTAACGCAACGCTGTTTGAACATAGGGCGCATACCATGCATCTTCAGGCACATCATTAAACGGCAAAGATATCTTTTCTTCGCTTTCACCGAAACTTCTGATAATAAGCGCAACAAATTCAGCCCTTGTTATCACAGAATCCGGTTCAAATATGTGTTCGGATTTTCCGTTTATAATTCCATTCTTAAACAGACTTTCAATTTCTTTCTTTGCCCAATGGTCTTTTGGAACATCAGTAAAATTATTATCATCGTTTCCCGTGTGTGACGGTCCGGGAGAAGGTGATGGCTTTTGAGGTTCTGACGGGTTTCCCGAAGAACCGCCCGTTAAGCTGCCGCCTTTCTTTATATCATCGGATTCTTGAACTTTACCGTCTTTATCAATATAGATATAATCGTCTTTAATCTTAAATGCGCATTTTTCCCCATTCACCGAGAGCGTATGCAGATTGAAACACGACGCAGAAATTCTGAGCTTTGACAGGTCTGTTTCACTCGTTACAACTTCCAACTCGTGTCCTTGCATCGTTAAGGAAAGATCATTAAAAGCTTTTCCCGTATCAACAACATATTTTTCGCCCTGTTTTATAAATGACGCATTTTTAAGAGCAGCGACTTTAATACCATCACCGGCTATTTCATTGACAAAGGCCATCTCTCCGTTTGAGGAAAACTTATCAAACTGCCTTGTCGCTGTCGGATTTTTCTCGTATGAAAGATAATAATATCCTGTATTTTCGGCGCTGTCTGCCGTGCTTTTAAATTTTAAAGCTGTTGCAGTTGTTGTCGGAACTCCAATGTCAAGTCTTTCCGACTCAAGTTTTGCGGCAGGATCATTTCTGCTCGGTACAATAACTGTATCAAAAGTTGCATCGCCTTTAACTTTTTGATAAAAATCACCGTGTTTTATTTCATAAATCTGACCGTACGACGGATCAAACCAACCGTCACCCGTTTCCGTTATCACATTGTCTGCAGATGCAACTATAACATTTGCTCCTGATGAGAAGTTGGATTTTATTTGTTTTGTATTCTCATCAATCGAAAGCTGCGCCTCCGGAAGCATATGCCACAACTGCTTATACGTATTTATTGTATTTTTATCATCGGGAGCCATGTAATCCGAAACTATGTAATAATATGGCTTAACAAACATAATTGTTCTCTTATGCTTAAATTTCGGATACGTTACTGCCGTTTGTGAAAGAAAATCAAATGTTTTTCCCGTTACCCACTCATCTATTGAACCACGATAATCCTTACCATCCATATTATTAAAATGAACATTAAGCTGTGACGTCCCGTTTATTTCAACGGTATTATGGCCGATTGTAGCAACAGCGTAATTCTTTTCCGGTGTGCCGCCGGTATATGACATTATACCACTATCAGTTAACAGCGGTCTTGAATATGCGGAAATAAACACATGATTATCATCACCATTCGAATGCCATCCTCCGCCGCGGACGTTTGTAAACAAGAAAAGTGCGTCACGACTCCATGAGGATCGCATTGTCGCTGTCCTGTTATCATAAAAAACCTTAGATGTCCAGTCCGGTTCCGTTCCGCTTTTACCATAGGTTGTTATGTATTCAAACTCTTTATCATTGTACCATCTGTAAATATCCGGCCAAAGAACGCTGTTTGAACTGTTACCCAGTCCGCTGTCACCCCATTGAAACTCTCTTCCGTCCGGTGTAAACATCAACCGATTGTAATATGCCGCTTTAAGAAGCATCTTGTTATATTCCTCACCGACTTCAATTCCTCTTTCTTCTGCGGTTTTCTTAAATTGGATAAACTGGTTCATTGCGTTGGCATTATATCCTAAAGTCCCCTCAATATACGAACCGTCCGAAAAATTATTGTTAAATATCAAAGGCAGCAAAATATCCTGCGCCATTTTCGTCCACACCGATGATTCCGTAAATTCCGAAAGCGCCGGAGAATAGGTATAAAGGCGGGTCATTTCGTTTTGAACCCAGTTTGCCTCATTGGAACGGTTAACCGTGTACGAGTGATTCATATCCCAGATATGCTTATAAATTGCGGTTATCGCTTCAGGAGTCATGTATTTACTTGCCGAAAGCGGAACAATGGATTTTAGCCATGACTCATTTCTTTCAGCTGTATCAAGTGTTCTCGGATACTGTCCCCTTGTCGTTTCTCCCGTCGTCTTATTTGTAACAATAAAATTGCCTTTTTTCTTTATAAAATCCTCCATTTCACGAATGACACCATATGCATACTTTTCATCTTTGCTGTATATATATTCCATGGTTATTGCAGGATAAGCCGGCATACGGCAATTTTGATACATAACTTCAATATCATCACCGTAAACTCTGTTCCAAGTGTAGCCCACGCTGTTAAAGTTATAGAAAAATCCCAAAAGCGAATTCCATGAAACACCGCCCTCTTTCCATGTTGAATCCTTTTCATATACGACGAGCATTCTCTTTTGTGATTCTCCGCCGCCTGTTACACGAGCCTTAACCACAAGACGAGCTCCCGTTATAATGTCATCGGTTGTTATGTCGTCAAGCTTAAATTTAATGAGTGATTGATATGTACTGTCACTCATAAGCTCACCGTAAGTCGAGGAATAAAGAACTTCTTCATTTTTATCGGGAACGGCTTTATATGCCCCCGCCCTTATTGTAGCGTCCTCAACTGCTTTGTATTTTCTTATCTTACCGTTAACAACAAGTTCAAGCTCCGGCCCTTCGCCGGATTCTCTTGATTTTGTTTCAAGCATACTTGACTCGTTATACCAACCCATGAGCTTAAATGTTTCAGCGTGCCCTGCGGTATAATCCGTTTTTAGAATGTCAATTGAGTAGGTTTCCCATTCTTCACCTTCTGCTGTAAATTCGCCCTGAGCAAACCCCGCATATGGCGTTCCGAATATTCCATCAACATGAGCATTTGCTCTTACGGGATTTCTTATATCTTTACCGAGATTAACAATCGGCTCTTTATTTCTCACAAATTCAAGAAGTTCAACCTTTGCAGCGCTGTAATCACCGCTCTTAACCGCTCCTTCAATTTTTGAAAGCTCTGGAACGTTATCATAATCAAATTTACCAACAGTCTCCCACCCTGTTACATTCCATTTTCCGAAAAATTCCTCATCGGTCATATATTGCGGATCAATGAAAGTACTATCCGGAAGAACCGTCATATGATAAACTCTTGTCACCGATTTATCTCCGCTTGATAAAGTCATTGTTATATCGGTTTCCTGCGATGCTTCTCCTTCCCTCGGACGAATAACCCTTCCGGAGTTTGTTACAGCATTTGTATTAGAGCTTGTAAATTTAACCTTGCTGCCATATTTTGTTTTGAAATCAAAATTCAGGGATTTAGTTATCTCATCAAAGTTTTCACTAGTAAGATAGTCTCCGAAATTCGATTCAATAAGATTTAAATCTGCCGAAAGCTTTTGTTCGTCATCAGTAAATTCTCTCAAAACCCTGAATGTGAAGCTCTTGTATCTTGAACTGTTTTTATAAGAGATTTTGGCGTTTAACGTAACTGTTTTGTCATCAGGCTCATTTCCCGACGGGCGGTTTACAATGCCATTGGTTGAAATTATACTCGAATCCGTGCTTCGCCATGTAATATCACTTCCGCAGTAACCTTTCGTCGGAAGGTTTAAGTTGTTTTTAATTTCACCCGATATTGCCTCATCTCCCAAAAGCTGCTCATTGAGCCAGTTAAAGTCATAATCAAGTCTGTTTTCTTCAAGCGGAAGAGCTCTGTATACTCTGTAATCATCAATACGCGCATGTTCACTTGTTCCCTGATCCATATATATTTTAAAATTGGAAATCGCCGTAACGGAGGTTCCGCTTCTTGCGTATCTGTTTTTGGTAATAAGACTGCCGTTTATGAAAACAGTATATTGCGACTTATCCGTATCAAACAAAACAGTTACATCCATGCGTTTCGTATCGGAAACTGAACCTGCGCTGATCCATGCTGCGCCGGATGACGGTGTGTCAGGAGAACAAATTGATACAACCGTTCCGCTAAGAGTCATAGCAAGATATGCACCTCCGCCATCCACTCTTATCTCAAATCCACTGTTATCATCAACTTTTGTTAATGTAAAATCAACACCTATAAGCCCCGTGTATGTTCCGTTGAAATCACATGATACACTTGTAGAACCCGAATTTGAGGTACGAATAAAATGCAGACATCCGTTTTCTTGATAGAGCTCACCACTCGCTTTTTCAAGCGTCCACTTATCAGATATTTTGTCAGAATTAAAATCATCCTCCTCTAAAATCTCCACAACATCAAGCGGTGATGATTTTGCCAAAACCACAAAATCCAATTCTTTTGAAGATGTTTTATCGCCTTTTTTAGCAGTCACGGTAAGTGTAACATTTTTATCCCCTTCTTCTTTTGAAGGACGGATTACAACGCCATCGTTCGAAATAACATCTTCGCACGATGATGTCCACGAAAGCTCACTTTGTCCAAGAAACCCTTCACGCGGAAGCTCAAGATTGTGCGTTAGTTTATCTTGCGGTGTCAGCATATCTTTTGAGATCAGCTGAACATCGAGCTGCGCAATTTGTTCATCATCATTTTGCTTACTGAAAACCTTCATGTCAAATTCTTTTATATTCGTTATATTTTGCGCCGAGATTTTTGCTGTAAGCGTAACAAGTTCCATACCGTTTTGAGGATTTGTTACTTTTCCGTTAATTGAAATAATATCTTCATTATCTGACTCCCACGTTATTGTGCTCCCGTTTTCCCCTATTGTTGGAAGGTGAAGGTCATTTAATATATAATTTGTATCAAACCCTGTTAAAACTTTTAACGTCAGCCATTTTTCATCAAGATCGGCAAGTATTTTTATATCTTCCGGAAGTCCCGATTTAATATCGTCAACAGAAAACAAATCCCCTTTTTCTCCGCTTTCGGTATACATTCTGAGTTCTTCAATTTTTTCGGGAATATGATGATTTCCGGAAGTATCAACAGCTCTTGAATACACATTTTGAAGAACCATTTCACCGTTTATCCAGCATGAAAATCTGCTTTTGGCTACATCAAACCAAAACAAAAATTCAACATCGCCCGTATATGAACCCGGAAGTTCATGAAATACTGCATCTGAACCCAACTCCGATGCTGACTCGCGATAGGCAATAGAAATTCTATCCCGAGTCCACTTTGCGGCAGCGTAATCGAACGGGTAGAAATTGAAAAACGCCGGCGCATCACCTGTTTTGGATAAAGTGAATTTAAATAATGCCGTTTCCGTATACGGATAATCGCCATTAACACGAATTCTCATCTCAGTTCTTCCGTCAGAACCATTCCTTTTAATACTGCCCTTTCCGTTTTCTTCAACGCACTCTCCGCCCTCCTGAGAGCCTGCATAGGAATAAATATGACCCGGTCCCTCTCCAAAAACACCGTCTTCAAAATCTTCTGTTCTGTATACTACTTTAAAATCCGGTACACTCTCGGCCATGGCAGTATGTTCCATAATCGGAAGCAGCGAAGTAATCATTACGGCAGAAATCACAAGCGCCGTTATCTTTTTTAATAATGTTTTCATATTTATTCAGTGCATAATTGACTGGCACTGTCCTCCTCCCTTTGTCATGTTTTTTATTCTTCTATAATTACAGCAATCTCCACATCGTTGCTGTTAACAAATAAGAACACTCTTGACGCATCGGAGCCAACCTCTTCAAATGACGTCATTTCGTCACACGATGCTGTCGATATATCTCCGTTTCCTCTATTGTATTTATAAATCACCGGACCGTCTTCTCTCGGGAGTTCATATTCAACGGTTTTCCCACTACCGTCTTCACTAAATACCACGCTGAGTTTATCAACCATTTCGTTCCTGAGTTCGGAAATCCGATTAATCTCTACAGTATTAACCATTGCATACACCATTTCATTCGGACTGTTTTCATATGCTCTGTAAAAATCTGTAAGTCCTCTGATAGATGCTAATATTCTTAGGTTGGATAATTCATTAAATGCATTGAGCGAATACCTTATTAAATCACCTTTTTTCAACTCCGAAGCCGTCTCATACACTTCGGAATCTTCACTGACAACAATTTCTCCCACTTCATCTCTTGTCAAAATTCTGATGCATAATACGCTTTCATCGTATTCATTTAATTTTGTATATACTCCGCCGACTATGGAGGCATCGTCACTGCTGTCAATAGGCTGCGGCGTATCGGCATCCATCTTCGCCGAAATAACAACAGATTTTGCCTTTTGAGTCTGATTGTCGATTTCAATCGGATAAACACTGTATGTACCCTTATCTGTCAGCGTAACTATTTCATAATAGTCATTTTCACTATCCGCAATTTCGGGGACACACAAAATATCCGCATTATCCGCAAAGAAGGTCTCTCTTCCCGCGTATCCGCCGAAAGACATGGTCTTTGCATTAAAATTGTACGATGGAATTGAAGTCGGCAATTGATGTAACGTGCATTTTGAAATTTTCCCATCCTTATTCAATGTATATTTAATTAATTTACCGATAAACATATCTCTATTCAGGGATGATGCAGAAATTGTTGTTCCGTTTACCTTTACCTTTGATGCAAACTCAATGGTTGCACATCTGCTGTTTGCGAAATCATATGATATAATTTCGCTGTCATTAACCACCTCAACATTTTTTTCTTTTTTTCCCGAAGATACTACCTTAGCCTTAAACTTCTCCTGATACATATCATCGTTAAAAGCATTTATGACATATCCAAATTTGCCTTCTGTTTCAACATTTCCTACTATTCCTATTATTCCGCCGTCCTCATCAAGAGCAAATACAGCTTTATCTCCGACACTAACCTCCGCAAGCGGACTGCCGTTGGCATCATTGCGAACGGCATAACTATTGCCGTCTATGGATATTTCATAATTGTCGGCAGAGGAATTTATTCCGGTGACAGCGCCTTCAATAGTTTCGTCACCCACAATAATTCTGACGAGCTGTTTGTCCTGAGAAGCAATAATAGTAACTGAATTTCCCGCCTTAATACTGTCAATACCAATTTTTTCTCCATCATAGTTCAAGATTGTATATTCATAATCACTATCGTCTTTCATAATCTTAAACGCCGTTCTTCCTCTGAACATTTTCTCATTATCAAAATAAATGCTGTCTGAACTTACTCGTTTTACAACGAAGCTTTCTCTTTCAATTATTTTTACAACCTCTGCCTTGTTGTCGCTATCATTATCTATCAGCTCATACGTACCGTTATAAATACTCGGAATTGAATCCGTTTTTTTGCCGTTGTAGATTACGGCAGGCTTGTCCAAACCTATTTTCTCTTTACCGGCATTATTTTCACGGTATATATGCATCTCTTCATTATCAACAGAAGCAACGTCCTCAGCATTGATTTTCCATTTTTTATTCTTGTACTCTTTAACAGATACTATTTTATCATCATCTTCATTGATATAAGCGTCAACATTATAACCGAGGTAATCACTTATATTTAAATTCGTATCATATTCAACGCCATCAATAGCTATCTTCCCTTGTCCTGCTGCGGCGCTGGCATTAAGACTCGTATATTCGGTTGCTGTTACTACACCTCGAACCTTCTTTAAACTATCTTTTTTTAATAGTTTTTCCCGCAAAGTGTTTTCTTCTTCCGGTTGCGGCGAACTGCTATTCTTTACTGTAAGGATTACTGTGTCCAAACAGTTATACACCAGTCTTGCAACAGATCCTCTTTTCAGCGGCTCCTCCCCTGATTCCTTAACGCCATTAAGCAATCCGCATGAGCCTGCACTTCTTATATATCCTGAGGGGTATCCGCCTTGCCGCTCAGCTTCGTATCCTCTGCCCAGCATTACTGTCATTATTTTAACTGCCTGATTCAATGTAACGTTATCATTCGGTCTGAATGTATTATCTTCAAAACCATTTATTAAACCTTGACCTTTTGCAATTTCAATATATCCGCTTGCCCAATGATTTACATCAATATCTTCAAAATCCGAATTGATTGCAGCGCAATCGTTAATACCTTGCATTGCCATTGCTATTTTTGCAAACTCAGCTCTTGTTACATTATTGTCCGCTCTAAATGTACCGTCCTCATAACCCTGCATAATACCAAGCGAATAAACATCAAATATCGCTTTTTCGTCAGCGTTTGATTCCGAAACATCGGGAAAATACGCACTTACATTCATTGTAACGGCTAAACATAGGACAAATATTATTGAAATTATTCTTTTCATACCGCTATCCTCCTCAAATTCTTGTATAGTCAACGACTTGCGATGCCTTCTTATATTCCTCCGAGTTTTCAAGCTCCTCTATCGATGCTGCCGACCCGTTCAGCCATTCCTCCAGTCTTTCTATGGTGTATTGAACATCGCCAATGCAACCACTGTACAGTCTGACATATCTGTCAAAGGCATAAGATTTTTGCGTATCAAACCATATTTCTTTCCTGAGAACAAGAGCCTTTTTGTACTTTTCTTTAAGCCCCGGAAGAATATTCTCGGACAAATTCCTCACATATTCTTTGTTATTATTTTTATACTCAATATATAGTTCGTTATATATCTTACATTTTACGGATGCTATTTCAAGTACAAGCGCTGAGAACTCATAATGCTTATTCCATTTAGGAGAATTATACTTTCTAATGTTTTCAGCCGCCTGATTCATTTCCGAATCAGGATTACCATGAGCTTGACCTACTGTATTAAGAAGTGTACTGCACTGAAAATATCGTTCACCTCCAAAAAATATGTAATCATAGTTTCTGTGATAAACATTCATTTCTCTTATAGCAGACAATTCCATTCCTGTGTTGTTTCTCAGCAACTTTTCAACTGTTTTTATCGAGGTATCATCGTTATATCGGTGCTGACCATAAAATACCACCGTCGGAAGCGAAAGAAGGTAATCTGCGTGTTCCATTGACTGCCAAAGCGTAGATATAACAGTTTCAACACCACATTCCTTTGACGCTTCGAGCGCTGCTCCCTGCGTAGTAAATGCATAGTCAACGCTTGGTAGCTGACCGTCCCAATTCCAATTAGCAGTAGCCATAACCGTTTTTCCGCCAAATACTTTATGTGCATTTATAATAGCCGCATATTTATCTTTATCACGCATTTCATATTCCCAATAAACCATATCCATGTTTTGGGGAATCTTATCCAGTATTTCCTGCGGAATAGGTTCTTCTGCGCTATACTGAACACCGTATTGAGATTCTTTCATCGAATATCTAAAAAAACAATCAGACCACATCATCGGACGCAACCCATATTTTTCACAAATAGAATAAACACGTTTTACATGTTCTGTATATACATCCAGCGGATTGCAAGCTCCGTGTCGAGCCTTATACTTACTGTTTCCTTCGCACAAACCAAACGTCTCGTCAAGTCCGACGTGTATTCTTCGGCTTTTAATATTTTGAGATATTGTTTTTATACACTCTTCAATAAATTCATACGTTTTCTCATCGCCGGGTAAAAGCAATCGTTCATTTTCGGCAATATCGGAAAAATCTTTCCATTTGACCACATGCTCCATATGTCCAAGCGTTTGGATGCATCCGATAAGCTCCACGCCCATTTTCTCCGCATATGAATCAATTTCTCTTAATTCCTCCTGAGAATATCTTCCTCTTTGATATCCCATCTGAGGATACTTTTTCACCTCGTAAGTATCCTCCGTGTAAAGCATCAACAAATTCAAACCTGAGGCAGCCATATAATCTATATATTTTTTCACGCCGTCAACCGTAAATACTCCGCTGTATGATGCATCAAGCATAACGCCGGCGCTTTTGAAAACCGGCTTTTGAACAATATCAAACTGCATTTTACCTTCTCTGAAATTTGCTATTGAAAGAGATATGCCTCTGCAAAAATCCGAAATTGACGAGTATCCTATCCTTACAACATTTCCGTCGCAACTGATTTCAAGTTTATTACTTTTAAATGCTTCTATTTCAAAATCATCCGTATACTCGCATACTTTTCTGATCTTATCTTTCAAATATTCTATATTCATTATATTATCCTTTCGATTCAATTTGTTTAGCCTTTTACTGCTCCTATCATGACACCCTTTACAAAAAACTTTTGAACAAAAGGATAAATACACAATATCGGAACTGTTGCGACCACAATCAACGCATACTGCATTGTTTCCCTCACTACAGCGGCATCTCCCGTGTCCGCTGCTATATTCATATCATTTGAATTATTTTCAAGCAGGATTTCCCGTAATATTAATTGCAGTGGGAATTTCATCCTGTCTCTGAGGTAAATCATTGCATTGAACCATGAATTCCATATTCCTACCGCATAGTACAATACAATTACTGCCATAACAGCTTTTGACAGCGGTAAAACAATATTTAACAAAACACGCAAGTTTGACGCTCCGTCTAAAGTGACCGACTCTATCAGCGAATCAGGTATTGCCGCAAACGAAGTCCGCATTATTATCATATTGTATGCACTCATTGCTGTCGGAATAATAAGCGCCCAAAGACTGTCGCCCATTCCCAATTCCTCAACCGTAAGATAAGTAGGAATCAATCCGCCGTTAAAAAACATTGTAATTACGATAAAAAACATTAATGCATTCCTTAAAGCAAAATTTTTTCTTGAAAGGACATATGCAGCAAGAATTGTCATTACCATATTTACACTCAGTCCAATCACAAGCACAATCATCGTATTGGTATAACCGCTTAAAATCATTGGATTATCAAACACCATCTTATATGCAGCCAAAGTCGGTTCAATAGGTTTGAACAAAAAACCGACATGACCCATTAATGCATTTGAATCCGAAAATGATGCAAACACAACATAAACAAACGGGTACAACATAGTTAAAACAAGCAAAAACATCACAGTGTTGTTTATTATTGTAAATACTTTATAACCTATTGTTTGATTTCCCATATTACGTCCTCCTACCACAATGCCTTCTCTGTTGTAATTTTTGAAATCTTATTCGTAATTACAAGAAACAAGAAGTTAATTACAGAGTTAAACAAACCGACAGCAGCCGAAAAGCTATAACTTTGTTCCTGTAAACCTTTTCTGTAAACATAACTCGAAATTACATCGGCTGTTTTCATCGTCATCGGATTGTACAGCAAAATAATTTTTTCGTATCCGACACTGAGCGCACTTCCCATTCTCAAAATAAGCATTATCATAACGGTAGGTAATATACCCGGAAGCGTCACATGAATAATTTGCTTAAATTTACCTGCTCCATCAACCGTGGCAGCTTCATAAAGCTGCTGATCGATATTAGAAAGCGCTGCAAAGTATATTATAGAATTCCAACCAACCTCCTGCCATATATCGGAAATAACATAAAGCGAAACAAAGCTGTTTGGGTCATTAAGAAATGTTTTCCTCGTACCGCCGAAAAAAGCTATTATATCGTTAATTATGCCCGTATCAAGCGTAAATTTTTTAATCATTCCACATATTATAACAAGCGAGATAAAATGCGGCAAATATGATAATGTTTGAATAACACTTTTATATTGTTTATTCTTAATTTCATTCATCAATAATGCCAGAATTATCGGCGCCGGAAATCCGAATACTATGGAATACAAGCTAATTTTAATTGTATTAAACATAAGTCTGCCGAAATACGGACCTGTGAAAAAATCGTGAAAATGTTTCATTCCAACCCATGTACTTCCCCATACGCCTTTGGCAGGGGAATAGTCCTGAAACGCCATAAGCGCACCGTACATAGGCTTGTACGAAAAAATCAGATAATACAGAAAAACCGGCAAAAACATAATCAGCAAGCCATAATTTCGTTTCAAATCAGCAATGCCGCGACTGATTATTCCACAATCAGCTTTCGCTTTTATCTGTCTTTTTCTATTCATAAAAGTTAACCTCCTTGTGATGCCTGCTTCATCTCTTGTTATAACGTTCCACAGCCTTCTGCATTGTGTCTAAGACGTCTTGCAATCCCAAATCATAAAGCTGCTTGACATAGTCATCAAAAGAATCAAGCGACTCCGAACCGCTTATAAAACCAAACATCTTTTCCTGCATATATGTGTCAATATCGGTTTTCTTTCCTGCTATGGCAGATGTTTCCTCGCTTGTTAATGAAATTAGCGGAAGTTTATGCTTAACCATATCTGTATCCTGCCATTTTTCTACTGCATCACGCTGCTGCTGATATTTCCGCTGTGTATCTACTACGGTCCTCTCCTGAACAGTTGGCGCATTGTTTGAGGATAATCCCCAAAGCGCAATCATATCGTTTAACGTATTGCCTTCACTGTTGTTTGTGACATAGCTCGTGAATTTCGGCTTACCGTCAATAATTTCGTAGCTTTTTCCCTCAATACCATAATTATATGCCAATTTTCCCGCTTCGCTATAACCCCAATCAAGGAATCTTACCGCAAGTTCTTTATTCTTGCAGGTTGCACTTATTGATACCGACGCACCCGGAATATATTCCCATTCACGCGAACCAAACATAGGTCTGTCACCTTTTTTCATTACCGGATACGGCGCACCTACAAGATCAAAGTTTTTCTCTTTTTTTCCGTCCAGCCAGCTTCCTATATTTCCGCCTGCATATCCTACCGATGCTCCCGATTTGTTGTTCAGCATATATCCGTCAATTATTTGGCTGTCTGATACCGCAAAGTTTGTATCAAGCAAGCCTCGGTTATACCAGTCATTCATTTTTTGCAGAAAATTCTTAAATCCAGGTTCGGCAGGCCCATAGGTAACATTCCCTTCATCATTTAAATAATAATCCTTAGTTACTCCGTATGCACCGCAAAACGGTCCGGACTCTAAAAATACAGTATTGAATGCCAAAGGCGCAGCAGCTCCCTTTTTATCTTTAAAAGCCTGAAGCATCACATCCCAATCATCTATCGTTTCCGGAATATCCAAGCCAAGATCGTCAAGCCAGTCACGTCTGACAATAGGACCTATATATACACACAGATACGGATCTCCCCTAAGAAACGGAAATGCATAGTATTTCCCGTCATCTGTTTTTACTAATTTGTCATATTCTTCATTTTCAGATAATAACTTCGACAAATTCGGAGCTTGATCCTTTATTACATCTGTTAATTCAAATATGTAGTTTTCTTCTATTGCCTTTTGAACACCATAGCTAAGCCAATCATGAACCATTATATCCGGTAAGTCCTTTGATGCCAAAAGCAAATTAAATTGTTCTTCTTCCATTCCTGCAGCAGGGTGAATATATTTTACCTTTACACCTGTCTGCTCGGATATATATTCTGCAATCTCTGTCTCTCCGAAATTGGAATATTTTTTAGAAACTGACGAATCCAAACCCTTCCAGTATGTAAGCTCATCGTCACACTTAACAGGATACACGCTGTCTCCGTTATATTTTATTTCAGATGGTGAACTTTCGGTTGCTTTTTTCGAACTGTTTCTTTGACATCCCGAAAAAGCAACCGAAGCTCCTACTGCTATTACTGCAACAAATATCAATTTTTTTCTTATATTCTTGTTCACAATAATCCTCCTAACATAATTTATTTGTTGATTTAAGTATACTACGATTAACTGATTGCTTCAATTCACATATTTATAAATCACCTCACAAATTTATAAATTCGGATTGAATATGCTTATATTTTTGTTATTTAACCATGTCTCTGTACTTACTCGGCGATATTCCTTCCACTCTTTTAAAAATACCATTAAAGCATCTGGCATCCGAAATACCTACGCTTTTTGCAATATCGTCCATTTTCATATTTGTGGTTTTGATAAGATCTTTAGCTTTGTTAATGCGATATTTTCTGATATAGTCCGCTACGCCTATGCCTGTAATTTCTTTGAACAGCTTTGACACATAATATGGAGAACGATCCAGCTTTTCACCAATCATTTGCACATTCAAATTAACATCAGCATAATTTTCACTGATTAATTCCATAACCTTCCCATCTATTCCGATATCGCATTTTTTTACTTCTTCACCTTTATTTTCACACATGGTCTTTATTATTTGTAAAAGTCTTTCCTTTATTTCATTAACGGTCATTCTTTTGAGCATATCCTCAACTCTCCCCAGGAATGCCAATAATTCCGTATTATCGGTTTCTATTTGCATTAAAGTTCCCACGATATTAACGACCAAATATCCGACAGCCTCTTTTGTAATCTTGCTGCGTTCGGTATTATTAATAAAGATTTCGTTTATTACATACACGGCTCTTTCATATGATGCGTTTTTTATACTCTCTGCCAGCTCAATATCCTGTTCTATTGTATAATTATATCCATTACGAATATCAATTTCATCGTACATTTTAATCCCATCTTCGCCGGTCATATCCATATATCCCAAAATATCATAACATTCCTTGCAGCAGTTAACAATTGCATTTATCCCCGCATGAGTTGTACTCAATGCGCCGTTTATGGTGATTTCAAAATTCTCATATATAACGACAAATCCGTTTTCGAGATTTTTTCTTAATCTTCGGGGAAGCCCTTCATCTTCTTCTGCAGGAAGATTAATAATAACAGCAGTATATATACCGTTTTCAAAAAAATAACTTCTGCACTTTTCGTTTTCAATAAGTTCGGCAACTACATTCCGAATAACAAATTTCGCCATATCATTTTTTTCTTCTTCTCTCATGTTCGCTTCACCTTTCAGAAAATCCAAGATATTCTCAATATTGAAAAAAGCAACCATGAAATTGTAAGATATAAGTTTTTTTTGGAATTTATCAATAAATTCACCGTTAAGATACTCCGTTTCTCCTTTGGCTATCTTTTCGATACAGTATTCCTCAAGCTGATTTTCACGCTTTTCAGATAATTTTTTCCCTTCCTCTAATTTTGTAATTACATCAGCTATTAATTCATTTATATATGTGTATTCATCAACTTTTGCGTCTCTTGGTTTTCCTGCATTAACATTTTTAAGTAATTTTCTTATCGGAGCATAATTTCTGCGTGCAAGAATTATGCTTATTGCTATACCGCCTATAACAATAATTGCCACCATCATCCACGCAACCTTTTTCAAGTGATTCAAACGACTCCAATATATTTGGGGCGGTGTAGCAATTGAGTAATTTATACCGCTGCCTCCCTTTCTCGAAAATGAAATGCTTGACCTCCTGTCAATATCCCGATTTGTTTGGAGCAATATATTGTCTGAACCGTCTGCAACCGTAACCTCCGACTCATCCTTTACAATTTCATTTATTTTTTTGTTTAGTTTTTCAGAATCAAGCGTTGTCAAAACAACGGCTTTAGGATTATTATCTTTCACATTGATCGGAATAGTTTGCAAATATCCGATATATTTATGTTTGATTTTATCCTTCCCTTCACTCTCGAAGATTACATATCTTCCGTATTCGCCGCTGTGAATCAAATTATTCAACGTTTCATAGCTGTTTATTCCCCAAATCGCTTCATAAGTCGTCAAAGAATCTGTATATCCATGAGCGGACAATATCATATCATTATCATATAAATAAACTAAAACCTCATCAATATTCTTTTTACTGAAAACTATTGATGAAATATTGTTGCACACACTTTTTATGTTTTTTGATAATTCGCTCTTTTTGTTTAAGTTCCCGTTTAAGAGGTTGTTCAATTCAATATTGGTCATTAAATTCGAATATGCCAATTTAAGGTCATCAAAATCCGGTTCCAGCGTTTTGAGAACCATATCGACCTGCAATTCATTTGCATATTTAATCTCGTTGGTTATTTCAATTTTTATTGTTTTATATGCGATAACCAAAAAGCTTAAAATAAATATTAATAACAGTAAATATGAAACAATCCATCTGAATAAAATACTTTTCTTATTAATCATCATGTACCTTCCCGAAATTAAATCCAAATAACAATTATTATTTTTCAGTGTTAAATATATTTGACTTTTTAGATTTTTATTTTATCACAAAACACTTTTATTTTCAATTCACAATATTGGCAATCACTTCTCATTTTTACAAACTTTCAAAAAAAGATACAGAACTTTTCTCAATTTAGAAAACTGGTGTGGTCTTTTGAGAAAGTGAGAAAGCGGATTCAAAAGCAATACGGGAAAGAGTGTCGCCTGTTATTCAAGCATTCACGAAAGCTCCTTATTAAGCACGAAAACAAGCTGAAAGACTATGAAAAGGAAAAAGTAAATGCAATTTTGTCTCTTTCAAGCGAAATGCTATATGCCTACATTCTAAAGGAACGCTTCTATAAGATTATGGAATCAAACGACAGAGAAACAGCTAAAAAGCTTATGTCTGACTGGATATTATTTGCGCAAAACAGTAAAATCCCGGAATACGGCGAAATAACAATTATTCATAAAATAATACTGCTCAATTTCAGCATATAGGAGAATCGAAACCCCAATAATTGAAAAAGAGCCCACAAAATTTGGACTGAAATACAAAAAAAATCGCTTGAAATCAAGCGATTTTTCTTGTATCAACTTTATCGTTGACCTATGTGTCTGCACCTCAATTTTAATACAATTCCGCGAATTGCTTTTATATAAAATTTTTACCCCCCTTAAAACAATTTGGCAAAACAGCTAATATTAATTAATAATCGGTTCTCTTTATCCAAAGTGTCTATTTTTTCTTCCTTTGTAATTTCCAATGCATCAATTCGCATCCGATATCATGCAATTCAAAAACTGTTTTCTCTATAAATATGATTATCTTGTCTCAGTATAGATTTATAACTATTTGAAATTATACGCAATTTTTAATCTTTCACATATTTCATAAGC
>JABLTK010051707.1_pt1 | contig 24997 bp, 25 predicted proteins | sample 7160131 | NCBI WGS metagenome assembly JABLTK01 (sample SAMN14651221, study PRJNA627086) | human gut metagenome | isolation source: feces | host: Homo sapiens
GGTATCGCAAGATACGGATGCCCCGAGATGACTACGATCGCGCCGACCGCGGCGCCGCAGGTGATTCTGCAAATTCACACGCAGGAGGACGCGCGCTGGTCGCCGGAGGCAACGCAGCTTTCCCCCATGGATACGCCCACGTTCGCCGTGGCGATGGATGATCCGATCTTCCGGCAGGCGGAGGATGAACCGATCGCAGCGGCAGAACCGACGGCGATTTCCACGCCTTCGCCGACCCCCGTGCCCACGCCCAGCCCCACGCCGCGCGCTACGGCGGACGCGGATACGCTGGTATACGCGCTGGAAACGCCGCCGCCCGTGCAGGAATCCTTTCAGGCGCTGCTCGCCCGCAATCCTGAAACGGTCGGCTACATCCGCATCGGCGAGGAAATTTCTCTGCCCGTGGTGCAGCGCAAAAACGATAACGATTATTATCTGAACCACAATTTCGACGGCGAGGACAGCAACGGCGGAACGCTGTTTCTGGATGGATCGAACCTGCTGGTTCCGGAGGATATGAATCTGATCGTGTACGGCCACAACATGAAGAACGGCACGATGTTCCGTCCGCTGACCCAGTACGCCGATATGGATTTTCTGAAGACCCACGGCACGGTATACTTCGATACGATCTATCAGAACCGCGCCTACGTGCCCTTTGCGGTGCTGACCGCATCCATGGAGCCGGATAGCGACAGTTATATCAATATCCGTAAGTTTCTGTTCGAGCCGGATGAATTCGACGCCTACGTGCGCAGGCTTCAGGCGCTTTCCATCTATGATATGGAGGTGGACGTGCGCTACGGCGATTCGATCCTGCTGCTGGTCACCTGCGAATACACGCACAACAGCGGCCGATTCATGGTGGCGCTGCGCGCCGTGCGCGATGATGAAACCGAGATTCAAATGAACGAATTATCGCGGTATGCGAAACGGAAGTAACGCAAATCAGCGGTTTTCTCCAAAAGTACGCCGATCAACATCAAACCCCTGCTTTCCTCTGATGAGAAAGGCAGGGATTCGTGCTTTTTGGCTCCCTCTGACGAGGGAGCTGGCATCGGCATTTGCCGATGCCTGAGGGAGAGAACCCCTGCCACAGAACCTGCAGAAATTCGCAAGGTACGTTATCTCTCCCCCAGTCAGCTTCGCTGACAGCCCCCTCATCAGAGGTGGCCAGTTTTTTGCTTTCCTATCCCCGAATCGTTCCGCCGCCGAGGACGATATCCCCGTCATACAGCACCGCCGCCTGACCGGGCGTTACGGCGCGCTGCGGATCATCGAACGAAATGTGCACATCATGCTCGCCGCACGGCGTAACGGTCGCCCACTGTTCCGACTGACGATAGCGAATTTTCGCCCTGCAGCGAATCGCCTGTTTCGGGTTTTCGCCGCTGATCCAGTTAAAATCCATAGCATCGGCTTCGGTGCTGAACAGATCTTCATTTCTGCCGAGCACGACGGTATTGCTCTTCGGGCAGATTCTGCATACGTACAGCGGTTCGCCGGCGGCGATCCCCAGCCCCTTCCGCTGGCCGATCGTATAATGAATCACGCCCCGATGCGTTCCCAGCACGTTTCCGCATTGATCCACAAAATTGCCCGCCGTGGCCTTGCAGCCAGTTTGCAGTTCGATGATATGCGCATAATCGCCGTTTGGCACAAGCAGATGTCCTGGCTGTCCGGCTTATCCGCGTTGACGAAGCCATTCTGTTCCGCCAGCGCGCGAACGTGCGTCTTGCACAGATTGCCGAGCGGAAAGCGCGTGTGCGCCAGCTGCTCCTGCGTCATGGCATACAGCACATAGCTTTGATCCTTGGTCGAATCGATCGCCTTTTTCAGCACATAGCGCCCGTCCCGTTCCTCGATTCTGGCATAATGGCCGGTGACCACGCAATTGCAATCCAGAATCTTCGCCCGATCAAACAGCTTGCCGAACTTCATATAGCGGTTGCAATCGATGCAGGGATTCGGCGTAATCCCGTTCTGATAGCTTTCCACGAAGCTGCGAATCACCGTATTTCGAAAATCATCCGTGAAATTGAACACGTAGAATCGCATGCCGAGTTCGTAGGCAACGCTTCGCGCATCCTCCACATCCTCCAGCGAACAGCAGGTGCGCGATCGTTCCAGCCCCGCATCCTCATTATGAAACAGACGCATCGTACAGCCGATGCATTCATATCCGTCATCCTGCATCAGCTTCGCCGCCAGCGAGGAATCCACACCCCCGCTCATTGCAATCAGCGCTCTTTTCATCGTTTTATTCCTATCATTCCTATTGTGTTGATAGGAATTATTATAGCTGCAGAGTTTTGCATTGTCAAGCGCGCTCCATAGAAAAAAGCACCGGAAACGATACGTTTCCGATGCTTTTTATGGTCTTTCGCTTATTCAGCTGCGGCTTCCGTCTTGGGATAGATGCTGACCTGCTTGCGGGTCTTGCCCAGACGTTCGAACTTCACGATACCATCGATCTTTGCGTACAGGGTATCATCATCACCGATGCCTACATTGTGGCCCGGATGGATTTTCGTTCCGCGCTGGCGAACGAGAATGTTTCCCGCCAGAACGAACTGACCATCGCTGCGCTTGGTGCCCAGGCGCTGCGCATGGCTGTCGCGGCCGTTACGGGAAGAACCCATTCCCTTCTTATGAGCGAAGAGCTGAAGATTCATTCTGAACATTTGCTTTACCTCCGTTCCTTGAAGATAATCCGAAGATTGCGAGGGTATTCCCTCTGGATTGCCTGAAGACCTTCCTGAAGCGTGAGCAGCAGAAGCTGTGCCTGCCGGATCGCGGCTTCATTGGCTTCGGGCGTCAAGCTGACTTCAATGAACGCTCCATCTTCATCAACATCGAACATCACGGGCGCTTTCAGGATGTTTTTCAATCCGTTCAGCGTGCTTTGCGTCAGCGCTGAAATCGCCGCACAGACGATATCGCTGCCCGCTTCGGCATAACCTGTGTGTCCGCTGGAAGAATAGCCGATCAGAGCGCCGTCGGACCGTTTATAGAATGTAACGGTCGTGCCAAAGGTTTTCATCAGCCGTTGATAGCGGTGATTTCAACCTTGGTGTAGGGCTGACGATGACCCTGCTTTTTGCGCTCGTTCTTCTTGGCCTTGTACTTATAGACGACGATCTTCTTCGCCTTCACCTGAGCGAGAACCTTGCCTTCGACCTTTGCGCCCTCAACTACGGGCGTGCCGATCTTAGCCGTTTCACCATCGCCAACGAGCAGAACCTCTTCAAAAGTAACCGCTTCGTCTGCCTGTGCGTCGATCTTTTCTACGAAGATAACGTCGCCCTGCTGAACACGGTACTGCTTGCCACCGGTCTTAATGACTGCGTACACGCGTTGCACCTCCTATACAAAAATCTCGCCGAAGTTTGGCAGCATTTGCATGCGTTTATAGCCGACTTCGAGCGGCTTACCTAATTATTATATATGTTTTGCCCCGCATTGTCAATCAACGCGGGGCAAAACCACGAAAAATAACAATGCAGAATCCGTGTACAATGAATCGCACCACAGATCATGCCCCTGTTTCCGGATTCATAGCAACGTAAGATTTTGGAGAATTAAAAAATATTACCGTTCGAAATACGAACAAATGCCTTCGACGAATCCCTGCACCAGCTTATCCTGATAATCGGGGCTGTTGAGCAGCACATCCTCCTCTGGATTGGTCAGATAGCCCATCTCCACCAGAATGCACGGAACGGTGGACCAGTTCAATCCGGTGTAGGTATCGCGCTTGTATACGCCGCGGCGCTTTGCACCGGTAGCCTCCACCATCTTATCGAGCAATGCATACGCCGCCGCTTCGCTTTCCGCCTGACATGCGCCCTTGCCGCGCACGAACATCGCGATGCCGTTCGCGCTCTTATTCGTGCTGCCGTCGCAATGCAGGCGCAGCACCAGATCCACATTCAGATCGTTCATCATGATCGCGCGTTCCTGATTGGAAATATCCACATCGTTGGTTTCGCGGGTCATGTATACGGTGCAGCCCTCGGCTTCCAGCGCATCGCGCAGCTTCAGCGAAATGTTCAAATCGGTTTCATATTCCGGAATGCCGGTTTTTCTGCCGGACGTGCCGGAGGCGACCTTCGCCTTCTTTTCGCTGCTGCCGGGCGCGATGGCTTCCCGATCATTGTTGCCATGCAGCTGATGCCCCGGATCGATGCCGATTGTGATTCCGGTCAGCCGCTGATTCAGCAGTCCCGCCTCCTGCGCATAATCGCGCGCGGCGGAAACCTGCGCTTCCACATCGCCGACAAAATCCGCCTGCGCCATGCCGCACAGCAGCAGACAAAGCATCAGTACGGCGGAAATCAAACGCTTCATTGTATTACGCCCCCATATGATTGATTTTATCTACCGTTTGACGGAATACATTCACCAGATGTTCCAGATTGTACAATTCAATGCTGCCGATGCGCGCGCCCAGCAGATTTTCCACGCACTCGCGGTAGGCGTTCAATAAATCCGCCGCGCGGATCACCCAATCCGCATCGATCGGGCTTTCCGCCATCATGCGGCAAACCTCATCATTTACATCATAGCCCAGCAGCAGAATAATCCTGCCGATCTGCGCCGGCACGCGGGTGAACAGGCTGCCGTCCGCCACGCCGTCCGCCACCGCGCGATCCATCATTTCGCACAGCTGCGGTAGCATGCTGGCGCGCGTTTCCTCGCGCAGGTTCACATCGCCATCGATGTAGCCGATTTTCACGATCAGGGCGTTCATATCCAGATCATCGCGGTTGAACAGGATCGTTTCCGAAAGCAGCATATTGATCCTGCGAATCGGCGCAAGCCTGCCCTGCGCCGTTTCCTGCCGAAGCGCATCGATGCGAACCTGCCCGTGCGCCTGCGCGATGGCCTTCAACAGGGACAGCTTCGATTCAAAATAATGGTAAAATCCGCCCTTGGAGATCGAAAGTGCGTCCAGCACATCCTGAACGGACGTATGTTCATAGCCCTTCCTGGAAAACAGCTGCTCCGCCGCCTTCAATATGCTTTCCCTGCGCAAATCGCCCTTCTTCATGGTTTATCGTCTGCCCCTTTCTTCCCGTTTTCCGCCGTGCTTTGCGGGTCTGCCGCCTCGCCGGTCGTTTTCGCGATCGTTCCGGTTTCCGCGCCTGTCCGCATTTCCCGCCTTATTCTGCGCCGCGCGGCTTCGCGGCGGCCTGCCCTCATCCTTCTTTTTGGGATCATCCTTCTTTTTTTCGCGAATGTAGGGCGGAATCAGGCATTGCGCGCCCCAGCCGATCAGATCATCGCGCCCCGCCTTCAGAAGCGCTTCGCGCACCAGCGCATGGTTCGTCGGGATGTAATACTGCATCAGCGCGCGCTGCATCGCCTTTTCGTGCGGGTCGCGCGGCACGTACACCTGCGTCATATCGCGCGGATCCAGACCGGTATAGAACATCGCGGTGGACATCGTGCCGGGCGTGGGATAGAAATCCTGCACCTGTTCGGGGCGCAATCCCGTCTTTTTCATGTAGCACGCCAGCATGATCGCATCATCCAGATGGCTGCCCGGATGGCTGGACATGAAATACGGCACCAGATACTGATCCATATGCGCGTTTTCATTCGCCTGACGATAGCGGCGCACGAAATCATCAAATACCTCCGCTTCCGGCTTACCCATGTAATGCAGCACGCGCGGGCTTACGTGCTCCGGCGCGACCTTCAGCTGACCGGATACGTGGTAGCGCACCAGTTCATTCAGGAAATTCGATTTCGGATCCTTCAATACATAATCAAAGCGGATGCCGGATCGGATGAACACCTTTTTCACGCCGTCAATCGCGCGCAGGCCGCGCAGAATATCGATGTATTCCGTATGATCCGCCTTCAGATTTTTGCACGGCTGCGGAAACAGGCATTGCCGCTCCGCGCACGCGCCGCACTTTAACTGTTTTCCGCACGCCGGTTCGCGAAAATCCGCCGTTGGGCCGCCCACATCGTGAATATAGCCCTTAAAGCCGGACTGCTTTGTAAGCAGCCTGCCCTCCGCCAGAATCGATTCTTTGCTTCGTGAAGTCACGATCCTGCCCTGATGGAACGTGAGCGCGCAGAAATTGCACGATCCGAAGCACCCGCGCACGGAGCAGATCGAAAACTGCACCTCGGAAATGGCGGGCACGCCGCCCTGTTTGGCGTACATCGGATGCCATGTGCGCATGTAGGGAAGCGCGTACACCGCATCCATTTCGCGGCGGGTGAGCGGCATATCGGGCGCGTTCTGCAAAAGATAGCGCCTGCCGTGCTTCTGCGCGATGGGCTTGCCGCGCACGGGATCCTGCTGATCATACTGCACCTTGAACGCCTCGGCATAGGCGCGCTTATCGCCCGCCACCATTTCCATCGATGGAATTTCCAGAAAACCATCCGGAATTTCCCGCGCCATCACGCAGGTGCCCGGAATGCGCATTTCGGCAAAATCGCGATTTTCCTCGATCCACTTCGCCACGCGCAGTATGGATCGTTCGCCCATGCCGAACATCAATACATCCGCGCAGGAATCCACCAGCATGGAATTGCGCACGCGGTTATCCCAATAATCGTAATGGGCAAAGCGCCGCAGCGAGGCCTCCACGCCGCCGATGACGATGGGCACGGAGCCGTAGGCCTCGCGAATGCGGTTGGCGTACACCGCCGTGGCTCGGTCGGGACGGCAGCCGGTCTTGCCGCCGGGCGCGTAGGCGTCCGTGGCTCTGGGCTTTTTCGCCACGGTGTAATGATTCACCATGGAATCGATCACGCCCGCCGTGACCAGAAAGCCCAGCCGCGGCTTGCCGAAGCGCTTGAAATCCTCGCAGGAATGCCAGTCCGGCTGGGGCAGCATCGCCACGCGGTAGCCGTTTTTCTCCAGCACGCGGGAAATGATCGCCAGCCCGAAGGACGGGTGATCCACATAGGCATCCCCCGTGACGTACACAAAATCCGGCTGTTCCCAGCCCAGCACGCGCATTTCCTGCGCGGTGACGGGCAAAAACCCCTTCGTCATGAATTACGCCTCCTTCGGCTGGCCGCCTTCGAAATCGGCGATCACCTTTTGCATCACATCCACCGCGCCCCGAAGCAGTTCCTCCGGCGCGGCATTCTTTTTCGTATACACCAGCGTGGGCGGATTGCCGCCCAGCATGTGCAGGTCATCGGGATATTTTCGAATCGCTTCCAGCACGCGCACCAGATCGATATCCGCCGATATGGAAAAGCGCATCATCAGATCAAACCCGCGCGAAGTTACATAATCTATGCCGATTCGCTCGCACAGCGCCTTCAGGCTGGCGATTTCGATCAGGTTCATCACCGGACGGTTCGGATCGCCGAAGCGATCGATCAATTCCTCGATCAGATCATCGCGGCTGTCCTGCGAACGGATGGACGCGATCTTTTTGTACATTTCCACGCGCAGCATATCGTTGGATACGTATTCCTGCGGAAGGTAGGCGTCCACCTTCACATCTACGCGGGTTTCCACATCGCCCATCGAAGTATCGCCGCGCATTTCGCGCACCGCATCCTCGATCATCTTCACATACATATCATAGCCGACCGACGCCATAAAGCCGCTCTGCTGGCTGCCCAGCAGATTGCCCGCGCCGCGGATCTCCAGATCGCGCATCGCGACGCGGAAGCCCGATCCGAATTCGGTAAATTCGCGGATGGCATTCAGGCGCTTATCCGCCGTTTCGGTAAGCACCTTGTTCGGGCTGACGGTAAGATACGCATACGCCAATCGATTGCTGCGCCCCACGCGCCCGCGCAGCTGATATAGCTGGGACAGGCCGAATTGATCCGCATTGCACACGATCAGCGTGTTCGCGCGCTGCACATCCAAACCGGCTTCGATGATCGTGGTACACAACAGCACATCGAATTTGCCCTCGTAGAAATCCAGCATCACATCTTCCAGCGCGTGTTCCCGCATCTGGCCGTGGCCGACGGCGATTCGCGCTTCGGGCACCAGCCGCTTCAGCCGCGCATACATCACTTCGATGGTCTGCACGCGGTTGTACAGCACGTATACCTGCCCGCCGCGCCCCAGTTCGCGCATGATGGCATCGCGCACCAGGCCATCGGAATATTCCACCACGTAGGTCTGCACGGGATAGCGCTCCTCCGGCGGGGATTGCAGAAGGCTCATATCGCGAATGCCCACCATGGACATGTGCAGCGTTCTGGGAATCGGCGTGGCGGTCAGCGTCAATACATCAATGCTCTGCTTCAGCCGCTTGATGGCTTCCTTGTGGGTCACGCCGAAGCGCTGTTCCTCGTCCACCACCAGCAGCCCCAGATCCTTAAATTCCACATCCTTCGCCAGCAGCCTGTGCGTGCCGACGATCACATCGATCGATCCCTCTTTTAAGTCCTGTAATATCTTTTTCTGCTCCGCCGCGGTTTTAAACCGGCTCAGCACCTCGACGTGCACCGGAAAGCCCGCGAAGCGGTTCAGCATCGTGGCATAATGCTGCTGCACCAGAATCGTAGTCGGCGCGAGCATGGCGGCCTGTTTGCCGCTCATGACCGCCTTGAATATGGCGCGGAGCGCAACCTCCGTCTTGCCATAGCCCACATCGCCGCACAGCAGGCGATCCATCACGCGCGGGCGTTCCATATCGCGCTTGATATCCTCGATCGCCGCCAGCTGATCCGGCGTTTCCTCGTAGGGGAAATTATCCTCGAATTCGCGCTGCCACGGGGTATCCGGCTCAAACGCATAGCCCGGCACGGCTTCGCGCTGGGCGTATAATTTCAAAAGATCGCCCGCGATATCCTTGATCGACTGGCGCACCTTGGATTTCTGGCGCTGCCATTCGCCGCCGGACAGGCGGTTCAGCTTCGGCGCTTCGCCCTCGGAACCGATGTATTTCTGCACGCGATCCAACTGATCGGTGGGCACATACAGTTTATCCGTGCCCTGATAGCGGATGTGCAGAAAATCGCGATAGGTTCCATCGCTCGACAGGCGCACCACGCCCATGAACTGACCCACGCCGTGGTTTTCATGCACCACGTAATCGCCGATTTTCAGTTCGGTAAACGCCGATATCTTTTCGCCGCTGCGCGCGCGGGTTCGGCTCTTCTGGCGGTTTACGCCGTAAATATCCGATTCCGCTACCACGGCAAGCCGCAGTTCGGGATACAGGAATCCCCGATTTACCGTGAACGGGAAGATCAGCACTTCGCCCGCGGTCAATTCATTCGGGGAATCTTCACAGATTAACCCGGTGCAGTTCTGATTTTGCAGCGCCTGCAAAAGCCGCGCCGCGCGCGCGGAGCCGCCCGCCAGCAGCGCGATCTGCCAATGATCCTTTTGCCATTTTTCAATATCGATCGCCAGTTCGCGGATGTTGGATTGATAGGCGGTCGCATTCCTGCCCTCGATCTGGTAGAGCGCTTCGGGCTTGAAATCCGCATCCGCGCGCAGGAAGGAATTGACCGTCATCACGCGCCTTCCGTCCGCGCGCGCAATCAATTGATCGTAGCCGAATAAAAGCTCGCCCTGCGATGGCAGCGCGTCGCCATGCTCCAGCGCCGCCGCCAGCATTTCCCGAAATTCGGCGATTCGATTATCGCACCGCTCGCGCAGGCGCTCCGGCTGATCAAAAACGATGATCGGATCATCGAAATATTCAAATATGGTCGTGTTGAAGTTCAGCAGCACCGGAAGCAGGCTGTCCGCACAATCGAAATACCTGCCCGTTTCCAGCGCATCGATGATGGCGGCAAACGCGCGATCGTGTGCAGAGCCCAGATTTTCGCGCTTTTTCGGCGCGTCGGGCGCTTCTTCCTCCGCTGCCTTCAGAAAATCAGCGAACGGCGAAAGCCCAAACTGCGCCTCCAGCTGCTTCTGGCGGTTGCCCGTTTTTCCGTTTTCCGCCGCCGCTTGCAGCTGAATCTTCAGCGCGTCCGCGGCATCGCGCGCCTGTTGATCCGTCAGCAGAAATTCCTTCGCGGGAAATATGCGTATTTTCGTTCTGCGCGATACGGATCGCTGGGTCATTACATCGAAGCTTCGGATCGAATCGATTTCATCATCGAAAAATTCGATGCGCAGCGCGTTCGGCTCGCCCACGGGATACACGTCCACAATGCCGCCGCGCAGCGCGCATTGTCCGCGCGCTTCCACGATCTGCACGCGCTCATAGCCCGCGCGGGTCAGTTTTTCAATCAGATCAGCGGGCTCCATCTGCGCGCTTTCATCCAGCGCGATGGTATTTTCGCGGAATACCTCCGGCCTGTCCAGCCGGTGCAGCGCCGCGTCCACCGGCACGATGAGTACATCCGCATCGCCGCCGACGCACGCGCCCAGCACCTCCACCCGCCGCATCGCCAGATCGCGGCTGGAAGCCGCGCTTCTGACAAAGGAAATATCGCGCGGGGGCAGCATCTTTGCGCGCCCGCCCGTCAGCACGTCCATATCCTCCCGCATGCGCATCGCAGCCTGATCGTTCGGCACAAGTATGATCATGCCGCGCCCCGTATCCCGCGCGAGCGCCGACAGAAAATGTGCCCGCTGGGAATCGTCCATTCCGTATGCGGAACAGACCCTGTGCGCGTTCAGATCATTTATCAGCGGATCATAGCACGAAAGGCCATGCACCGGCGTCAAAAGACAATTTGTGCGTTGCTGCGATTTGTTCATGATTCCTCCGGAAAGAGATGTTCTTTGTCATAGAGCGGGTTCCTGAAAACACACTCTACCCGTTCAGCTTGCCCACCAGCCGCCGCGCGGGTTCCACGCCGTTTTCAATCAGCTCCGCGATCACATCCGCCGCGTTCATATACGCATCGAACATCGTTTTGCGAAGCTCTGGCGTGTTGTAGGTCGCCAGCACCCAATCCTTCATATCCCAGCCCTCGGCAGGGCGGCCGATGCCCACGCGCACGCGCGGGAAATTATCCCGCCCCATCAAATAGATGATATTGCGCATCCCGTTGTGCGTACCCGCGCTGCCGGACGGGCGAAAGCGAATCTTGCCCTCCGGCAGATCCACATCATCGTAAACCACGATCAGATGATCCTCCTCCGGCTTATACCAGTTTAAAAGCTGCACCACCGATTCTCCGGACAGGTTCATAAACGTCTGGGGCTGCGCCAGCACTGCGCGCTCGCCGCGAATCATGCCTTCGCCCACCACCGCCTTGCAGCGCAGCTTCAGAAGCGGTATATCGTATTTCTGCGAAAGTATTTCGATCACATCAAAGCCCACGTTGTGGCGCGTGTGTTCATATTTTCTGCCCGGATTGCCAAGACCCACGATCAGATACATGCCGCCATCCCCTCGTTTTTTGTACAGAATTGCAGATTTCCTTATCGTTTTATTGTAGTGCCTGCGTAGGCGTTCTGTCAAGGCAGGTGGGATTAAAAATGCCCTGCCCGCACGCAATGAATCCCCGTTCCGCCTCAATCAGAACGGGGATTCATTGTATATCATTTCAGCATCGAAAGCACGCGCTGATACAGCGCCGCGTCCAGCAGGCATTCCACCTTCGTGCCCTCCGCCAGATATTCCTCGCCCAATACCTGACCGCGATTGTGAATCAGCGAAAGCACCGCGCCCTTATCGTAGGGAATCGTAAGCTCCACGCGGTGGCGCATCGCGGCGATTCGGCGGGAAATCTCCATCTTCAGCGCGTCCAGACCGCGACCCTCGCGCGCAGAGATGATGATCGCGTCCGCGGGCTCCACCTGATCGCCGATCTTGGCGCGATCGGCCTTGTTCAGCGCCTCCAGCACGGGTTTCCCGCCCGCGCCCAGTTCATTCAATACGTGGAACACGGTATCGCGCTGTTCGCGGTACTGCGGGTTGGATACATCCGATACCACCACCAGAAGATCCGCGTACAGGGCTTCCTCCAGCGTGGAATGGAAAGCTTCTACCAGCTGATGCGGCAGCTTGCGGATAAAGCCGACCGTATCCACCAGCAGGCAGGATCGATTTTCCGGCAATTCCACATTGCGCATCACAGGATCCAGCGTGGCGAACAGCTTATCCTCCACCAGCACATCCGCGCCGGAAAGCGCGTTCAAAAGCGTGGATTTGCCCGCATTGGTATAGCCCACCAGCGCCACGGTGATCTGTTCCTGCTTATCGCGGCGCGCGCGGCGCATATCGCGCTGGCGCTTGAGTTCGTTCAGCTGCGCCTGCAGATCATCGATGCGCTTGCGGATTCTGCGTCGATCTACCTCCAGACGGGTTTCGCCGGGGCCGCGCGTGCCGATGCCGCCGCCCAGACGGGACAGCGCATTGCCCATGCCTGTAAGCCGCGGCAGGCGGTATTTCATCTGCGCCAGCTCCACCTGCAGCTTGCCCTCGGCGGTCTGCGCGCGCTGGGCGAATATATCCAGAATCAGCGCCGTGCGATCGATCACGCGCACGCCCAGCACGTTTTCCAGATTGCGCTGCTGCGCGCCGGTCAGTTCATCATCCACAATCGCCAGATCGATCTCCATCGCCTGACACACCAGCGAAAGCTCCTCCGCCTTACCGCTGCCGATGAAGGTCGCGGGATCGGGCTTCTGGCGGTTCTGCATCACGCGGGTGATCACGATCGCGCCCGCGGTTTCGGCAAGGCTCGCCAGTTCTTCCAGCGATTCTTCGCTGTCGGTGGAAATCAGCATCGCCTTTTCGGCGGTTTCCACGATGCCGCCCTTCGCAATGGCGACCTTGACGCGCTCCTCCGCCTGATCGATCTCGCGCATCCAATTGTACTGCGGTATGCGGCCGGGCTTTACCGGCCCGTGAATCACCACGGACAGATTGGAATACTCCATTTCACCCAGAAACGCCGCGCTGATGCCGGTGCAGCGCCCATTCTGCACGCCGACCGCGCACATGGAATCGAACCGAAGCAGCCGAAGCGCCTGCAAATCTACGCTGGACAGGCGCGCATCCCCGCCCGGATGGGTGTGGATGCAGCGGAAGCCGGATAAACGATCCGGATTTCGGCGCAGATGCAATTCCGGCAACGCGATCGATCCGATCGAACCGATGGCGATTTCCAGCACGCTGCCATCGCGCCCCAGATACACCAGCATTTCGCGGTTGATCTGATCCGTGAACCGAACCAGTATGTTCAACAGGCGATCCGGCAGATATTGATCGCGCTCAAATTCGGAATCGTATAGCTTTTCCAGTTCGTTCAGCGCGCTTTCGCGAATGCCTTCCAGATTTCCATGAATCATATAATACCTCTTCTCCAAAATCTCACGATTTTGTTGTTTTTTCAGAACAGTCAGCCTTCTGTCGTCTGTTCTGAAAAAAACAAATTCACCGCGCATGTCGCTGAATTTGTTTTCACAGGCGGTTCTGCGAAGTGTTTTTGGATAATTCTAAGGGAACGGACAATTGCCCGTTCCCTGCGATCATATCCTATTTTTTTGATTTTGTCAATCAGACGTAGCGGACGTTTTCATCGTCCTCCTCCGTTTTGGGCGGAAGGCCCTTTCCCATGCGGTCGCGATAATCCTGAATCGCGGCGTGCAGGGCTTCCTCCGCCAGCACGGAGCAATGCACCTTTACCGGCGGCAGGCCGCCCAGCGCTTCCATAACGGCCTTGTTGGTGATCTTCAGGGCTTCATCGATGGTCTTGCCCTTTACCATTTCGGTGGCCTTGCTGGACGTTGCGATCGCCGCGCCGCAGCCGAAGGTCTTGAATTTTACATCCACGATCACATCATTTTCCACCTTGATGTAGATGCGCATAATATCGCCGCACTTGGCGTTGCCCACGGTACCTACGCCGCTGGCGTCTTCCATTTCGCCCATGTTGCGGGGGTTGGTGAAATGATCCATTACCTGCTCGGTATATTCCATAATCATGCTCCTTTCAAGCAATCGATGTTTTCAGTTCGTTCGGACTTTTGTTTTCCTTGATGAAATCATCGTACAGCGGCGACATCGCGCGCAGACGCGCCACGATTTCCACCAGACAATCCACCGCGTAATCGGCCTCTTCCATGGTATTTTCCTCGCTCAGGGAAAGGCGCAGCGAACCATGTGCGATTTCGTGCGGCAGACCGATCGCCAGCAGCACATGGCTGGGATCCAGCGATCCGCTGGTGCAGGCGGAGCCGGAGGATCCGGCGATGCCCTTCGCGTTCAGGCTCATCAGCAGCGCTTCGCCCTCGATGAAGCGGAAGCAGATGTTCACATTGCCCGGCAGGCGATGCGTGCGATCGCCGTTTACGCGAACGTAGGGAATTTCCTTTTCAATGCGTTCGATGATGTGATCGCGAATCTTCGAAAGATAGGCGTTGTGCGCATCGATATTGGCGGTCGCGATTTCAATCGCCTTGCCCAGACCCACGATGGACGCCAGATTTTCGGTGCCCGCGCGCTTACCGCGCTCCTGCGCGCCGCCGTTGATCAGGTTCTGCAGGCGCACGCCGCGCTTTACATACAGAACGCCCACGCCCTTCGGCGCATGGAACTTATGACCGGACATGGACAGCATATCGATGTTCATCGCCTTTACATCGAAATGTACGCTGCCGATCGCCTGTACCGCGTCGGTATGGAACAGAACGCCGTGCGCCTTGCACACCGCCGCCAGCTCCGCGATGGGTTCGATGGTTCCGATTTCGTTGTTGGCGGTCATCACGGATACCAGCGTGGTATCGGGGCGAATCGCGCCCTCCAGCTGTTCGGCGGTTACGAAGCCGAATTCGTCCACCGGCAGGTAGGTTACTTCAAAACCTTCCTTTTCCAGCTGCTGGCAGGTGTGCAGAATGGCGTGATGTTCGATCGCCGTGGTGATGATGTGCCTGCCCTTTTTGATATTCTGATACGCCGCGCCGCGCACCGCCCAGTTATCGGATTCGGTGCCGCAGCCGGTGAAATAAATTTCGTTCACATCCGCGTTGATCGCCTTCGCGACCTGCTTGCGGGCGTTTTCCACCGCGTGGTGGGCTTCATAGCCGTAATCATGCATGGAGGAGGGATTGCCCCAGATTTCGCAGAAATAGGGCTTCATCGCCTCAAATACGGGTTCGGTTACGCGCGTAGTCGCGCCGTTGTCCATATAAATCTTCTTCATGATGCTTATTCCCCCTGTTCCCCCTGTGCCTTCAGGCACGCGTATTCATCAATCATATCCTGAAGCGTGATGCCGTCCACGATGGCGTTCAGACCATCGCGAATCTTCATCCATACGATGCGCGAAGGGCACGCGCAGGATTTGCCGCAGCTGTCCTCCTCCAGCAGACAATCCACCAGATTCAGATTGCCCTCCAGCACCCGTAGCACTTCGCCCACCGTAATGTTTTTCGGTTCGCGGGACAATCGATAGCCGCCCTGCGCGCCGCGGTTGCTGATCACCAGCCCCTCGCGCCGCAGAAGCGCGATCAGCTGTTCCAGATACGCCTCCGGAATCGTCTGCCGTTCCGCAATGGATTTGATCGATTGTGGCCCGTCGCCATAGTGTACCGCAAGATCGTACATTGCATGTATGCCGTACCTTCCGCGGGTGGATAATTTCATCAGCGATCCCTCCCTTCGGCGAATTCCGACCAATTTGATCGATTTTTTCCGACAGTTATTTTATCACCGCGCGCAGGGGCTGTCAATCAATTCCGATGCTTTTCATAGGATTTTAACGTGCGCCGCGGCTTGACAGAAATGGTATAATATAGATGGAATTGTTTTTGGAGGTAGAACGCAATGGCAAATCCCAAACAACATAAGAAAATCAGGATCGTGGTATCCGATCTGCTGCTGGGCGTGGCGAGCATCGTGCTGGGCGCGATTCTGCTGATCTTCCCCGGCGCGACGGTCGCTGTAGTAATGAATGGCATCGGCATCGCCGCGATCATCATCGGCATCATCAATATCGTGCGCTATTTCATGACCGATGCATCCGCCGCGATGCAATCGAACAATCTCGCCAGCGGATTGATCTTCGTGCTGGCGGGGCTGGTTGTAATCCTGTTCCATGAATCGCTGATCGCGCTGCTGCCGCTGTGCATCGGGCTTGCGATCATGATCGGCGGCTTCTTCAAGCTGCAGGGCAGCATCGCCGCGCTGCGCATGGGCGCGAAATGGAATATCACGATGGTCGCCGCCGTGATTTCGCTGATCTTCGGCGCGCTGATCGTATTCAACCCCTTCTCCACCGCCATGACGCTGATGCGCGTGCTGGGTGCGGGGCTGATCTACGAAGGCGTTGTGGATTACACCTATTCCAAGTTCAGGAAAAAGCAGAAGGAAGATATCATCGAAACCACCGCGACGGATCTGTAAATTTACCACTATCATAAAAAAACTGCCGTGCGAAAGATGCGCGGCAGGTTTTTTTATTCATTCTTTTCGATTCAATACCTCGGATACATTTTTCAGAAACTGTTCCGCGGAAAATTCGCCGCGGTAGGCGTAATCCACCGCATCGCCGCGGCGCAGCCATTCGATATCGATATCCTCCGCCGTCTGGAAAAAGTGCATATAGCGCGGATCGTAGTACGGAAGCTCTTCGAGATCGGGATTGTTTGTCAGCAGCTTTTTGTTGTACATTACCGCTTCCTTATACCGCAGCGTCGCGCCGCGGTTCTGCGCGGCGATCATTTCCAGAACGCAACCGGACGCGCGCAGCTCCGCCACCACATCGGGATACGGAACCCAATCGGTAAACGTGATATCCTGCCGCGCATAATCGCTGTCCAGCGATCCAACCACATGATAGCGGCACTTCAGCCCCGCCGCGCGCAGCCGGTTGTAAACGCTGTACAAAAGATCCGCGCGCTGCTTATCGCGCCCGCAGAAATAAATATCGGAATCCACATCGGGCGCGGGCGCTTCGGACCGCCAGATCGGAATATCCACATAGGCGTAGCCGAACGCCGCCGCATCCTCGCGATCGTAGGTGATCACGGCGTCGAACTGCCGCACAAAATCCGTGATCCTCTTAACCGGCACATGGTTGATCATCGCGGTGCGCTCCACGCCGTCCACGAAGCAATAGACGAACTTGCAGCCCTTCAGCTTCCGGCGCATCACATCCAACGCGCCCTCCGGAATATGCGTAAACGGATGCGTACTGGGGCAGTAAATCACTACGTCGTTTCGCCCGTCCAGCGCCTTTTTCACGCGCCGCCAGCCCACGCTGCCATACCATCCGAATATCTTCGGCAGTATATGATGCCATTTGCAATATTTGATCGCGCGCAGCGCCAGCCTGCCCGGCGCGGTTTTCGGATTGAATTTCCACGGCACAAGGTACGCCGCGTTTTTCACCCGTCCATCCGCAATTTCGCCGAATACCGCGCGCCCTACCGCCGAATCCGAATTGAAATTACCGATCACCGCATAGCTCATACCGCGCCCTCCGACCGAAGCTCCCTCAGATACCGCGAAAGCGCATCCCGCCAGTCCGGCAGCGGCGTAAAGCCCATTTGCACAAGCTTGGATTTATCCAACCGACTGTTGAACGGGCGCGCCGCCTTCGATGCGCCGTATTCCGCCGTGGTCACGGGAACCACGCGGCATTCGCAGCCGCCCTGCCGCATGATTTCACAGGCGAAATCATACCAGCTGATGTAACCGCCCTCGTTGGTGGCATGATAGAAGCCGTATTTTTCCGTTTCGATCATATCCGCCAGCAGCCGCGCCAGATCGAACGTATAGGTGGGCGTTCCCACCTGATCGTTCACCACGCGAAGCTGATCGTGCGTGCGCCCCAATCGAAGCATGGTTTTTACGAAATTGTTTCCGTTCTTGCCGAACACCCACGCGATGCGCACGATGAAGTATTTCTCCATGCGCTCCGCAACGGCGCGCTCGCCCGCCAGCTTGGTTTCGCCGTATACGTTCAGCGGCGCAAAATGCGTATCATCGGGCTTCCACGGCGCGGTTCCCTGTCCATCGAACACATAATCGGTGCTTAAATACAAAAGCTTGCAGCCGATTTCCGCGCACGCGGACGCGATGTTTTTCGTGCCGTCCGCGTTCACGGCGCGCACGATGGGCATATTCTTTTCCTCCTCCGCTGCATCCACCTGCGTCCATGCGGCGCAATGCACCACCGCATCGGGGCGCGCGGATCGGATCGCCGCCAGCACCGCCTCCGCGTTCGTAATATCCAGCGAAACATATTCCGCCCGCGCCGCCGCGCTGCCATCCTTTACCCCCGCGTATACGGGCGCAATATCGCTGCCGATACAGCTATGTCCGCGCCGGGCGAGTTCATTCACCACATCATGTCCCAGCTGCCCCGCAACGCCGGTTACAAATACCTTCATGCCATCATGCCTTCCGTATTTCATTTCTGCGTCATTTTACCACATAGGCCGAAATGTTTCAAGGGCGAACCGAAAGCGGTTCGCCCCTGTAATGATTCTATAAATCTCTAATTTCCCGATTCCTTCCAGTGAAACGTATCCGCCAGCAGCGTTACCTGATCCTTGCCCACGCACAGCATTCCGCCGGAGATTTCGCCTTCGCGCTCATCATCGCCGTTGATCACGCGGCATACGCCCGGCCGGACGGCGGTAATAAACGGAATGTGTCCCGCCAGCACCGCCAGATCGCCCTCCATGCCGCGCAGCGCGAGCATCTCCGCCTCGCCCGAATAGGCGTTGCCATCCGGCGTGGCGATGCGCAGCTGATATTTGTTCATTCCTTCGCACCTCCGGCGCGCTTCACCACATCATCGATGGTGCCCGCGAACAGGAACGCCGATTCGGGCAGATCATCGCACTTGCCATCCAGAATTTCGGCAAAGCCGCGGATGGTTTCGGAAATCGGCACATAGGTGCCCGGAATGCCGGTGAATTTTTCGGATACGCTGAAGGGCTGGGACAGGAAGCGCTGAATCTTACGGGCGCGGCTGACCAGCTTTTTATCCTCGTCGGAAAGCTCGTCCATGCCCATGATGGCGATGATGTCCATCAGTTCCTGATAGCGCTGCAGAACGCGCTGCACTTCGCGCGCCACGCGATAATGCTCCTCGCCCACGATTTCAGGCGACAGGATGCGGCTGGTGGATTCCAGCGGATCCACGGCGGGATAGATGCCCAGCGAAGCGATGCTTCGGGAAAGCACCGTGGTCGCATCCAGATGCGCAAACGTGGTCGCGGGCGCGGGGTCGGTCAGATCGTCCGCGGGCACGTACACCGCCTGTACGGACGTAATCGATCCGCGGTTGGTGGACGTGATGCGCTCCTGCAGCGCGCCCATCTCGGTCGCCAGCGTGGGCTGATAGCCCACGGCGGAGGGCATGCGCCCCAGCAGCGCGGATACTTCGCTGCCCGCCTGCGTAAAGCGGAAGATGTTATCGATGAACAGAAGCACATCCTGGCCTTCCTCATCGCGGAAATATTCCGCCATCGTAAGCCCGGAAAGTCCCACGCGCATACGCGCTCCCGGCGGTTCGTTCATCTGTCCGTACACCAGCGCGGTGTTGGATAGAACGCCGGATTCCTTCATTTCGTTGTACAGATCGTTGCCCTCGCGCGTACGTTCGCCCACGCCGGTGAATACCGAAATGCCGCCGTGCTGCGTGGCGATATTGTGGATCAATTCCATGATCAGCACCGTTTTGCCCACGCCCGCGCCGCCGAACAGACCGATCTTGCCGCCCTTTGCATAGGGGCAGATCAGATCGACGACCTTGATGCCGGTTTCCAGAATTTCGGTGGAGGTGGACAGCTGATCAAAGCTCGGCGCGGGGCGATGGATGTTCCAGCGTTCGCAGCCTTCGGGCGCGGGCGCATTGTCCACGGGATCGCCCAGCACGTTGAAAATCCTGCCCAGCGTTTCCCGACCCACGGGTACGCTGATCGGCGCGCCCGTATCGATCGCGCGCGTTTCGCGCTGCAGGCCGTCCGTAGACGCCATGGCGATGCAACGCACGGTGTTATCGCCGATGTGCTGCGCCACTTCCACGGTCAGCGTGCGCCCGTTCATCGGTATCTTCAGCGCGCTGTGCATCTTCGGCAGCACGCCATCCTCAAACCGCACGTCCACCACAGGCCCCATCACCTGGATTACAATGCCGGTATGTTCATTCTGCATGGTTATCTCCTTTCGCGGCCCTACTGCCCGCTGCCGCCCACGATTTCCGTAATTTCCTGCGTGATCGCGTTCTGGCGTTCGCGGTTGTACTGAAGCTGCATATCATCGATCATGCGGCGCGCGTTCTTGCCCGCGGAATCCATCGCCATGCGCCGGGCGGAAACCTCGCTGGCAAAGCTTTCGCGCACGCCGTGCATGATTCTGCCCGCCACGTACTGCGGCACGATCCTGTCCATTACCGCCGCTTCGCTCGGTTCAAATATCACGCCCGCCTGCTTTGCATTCGCATCGGGGATCAGCGGCAGCAGCCAATCGATCATCGCCGTCTGCGTCATGATCGATTCATAGCGCGTATAGATGATGCCCAATCGATCGAATTCGCCCGCCTGAAAGCGTTCGCACAGCGTGCGCGCCATTTCCGCCGCATCGGCCGCGGCAAAATGCTCGCTGGAATTGGCGGGCGCGCCGAATCGATCGCACGCGCGCTTTCCGATGGGCAGAAATTCCGCATCGGGATAATCCTGCGCCAGCCGGAACACATTGGCGTTGTAGCCGCCCGCCAGACCGCGATCGCCCGCGATCACGATGATCGCATCGCGTCCGGTTGCGCGCACTTCGGCATACGGGCTGCGCCGGCATTCCGGACAGGCGGAAAGCACCGCGATCGCCTGACGGTACGCATCGGCATAATCGCGCGCGAACAGCATTCGTTCGTTGGCGCGGCGAATTTTGGAAGCCGCCACCAGCCCCATCGCGCTGGTCAGATGCAGCGTGGAATCCACGCTGCGGATGCGGTTTTTGAGCGCTTTGATATCGGCACCCAATTCGATCACCTCCGCACGGCGTTCAGCGCTTCGCGAAGCTCTTCAATATCGGCGTCGGAAAATTCGCCCCGCTCAATGCGCTCCAGCAGCGCGCGGTGCGCATCCTCCAGATAGGTGAACAGTTTCTGTTCGTATTCCTGAACTTCCTTCACGGGCACATCCTTCAGATAATCGTTGATCACCGCATAGATGATCGCCACCTGACAGCCCACGCGCACGGGCTTGCCGCGCCCCTGCTTGAGCACTTCCACGATGCGTTCGCCCTGCGCGAGGCGCGCCTTGGTATCCGAATCCAGATCAGATCCAAACTGTGCGAAGGATTTCAGTTCCAGATACTGGGAATACAGAAGCTTCAGCTGGCCGGACACCTTTTTCATGCCCTTCAGCTGCGCCGAACCGCCCACGCGGCTTACCGAAATGCCCGGATTGATGGCGGGCATGATGCCGGCATGAAACAGCTCGGTTTCCAGAAAGATCTGGCCGTCCGTGATGGAAATCACGTTCGTCGGAATATAGGCGGAAACATCGCCCGCCTGCGTTTCGATAATCGGCAGCGCCGTGATCGATCCTCCGCCGTACTCCGGCGCGACGCACGCGGCGCGCTCCAGCAGGCGGGAATGCAGATAGAATACGTCGCCCGGATACGCCTCACGTCCCGGCGGGCGGCGAATCAGCAGCGAAAGGGCGCGATACGCCACGGCATGCTTACTCAGATCATCGTATACGATCAGCACATCCTTCCCCTGTTCGCGGAAGTATTCCGCCATCGCGCAGCCGGAATAGGGCGCGATGTACTGCAGCGGCGCGCTTTCCGCGGCGGACGCGGATACGATGATGGTATATTCCATCGCGCCCGCGCGCTCCAGCTCCTGCGCGATCTGCACGACGCTGGTGCTCTTCTGCCCGATGGCCACATAGATGCACAGCATATCCTTGCCGCGCTGGTTGATAATGGTATCGATGGCGATGGCGGTCTTGGCAGTCTGGCGGTCGCCGATGATCAGCTCGCGCTGGCCGCGGCCGATCGGGATCATGCTGTCGATCGCCTTGATGCCGGTCTGCATCGGCACGGAAACGCTCTTGCGTTCGATGATGCCGGGCGCTTCGGCTTCGATGGGCTTCAGACCTGCGCTTTCCACCGGCCCTTTGCCGTCAATCGGCTCGCCCAGCGCGTTTACCACGCGCCCCAGCAGCGCTTCGCCCACGGGCACGGACAGCATTTCGCCGGTGCGGTACGCCGTCATGCCCTCCTTCAGGGTATCGCGCTCGGTCAGCACGGCGACGGAAACGATTTCTTCCTCCAGATTCTGCGCCAGCCCCTTGGAGCCGTCCTCAAACCGAAGCAGCTCGCCCGCCATGCAGCTGCGCAGACCGTACACCTTCGCGATGCCGTCGCCCACGGAAATCACGGTGCCGGTTTCCTTCATTTCCACCTTGGATTGATATTGCTTAATTTGCTCCCGCAGGATGTTTCCAAGTTCTTCTACCTTTGAATTCATTGCTTCATCACATCCTTGAGTTCGTTCAGCCGGCTTCGAAGGGTGCCGTCAAATACCCTGCCGTTTACATACACCGCCGCACCGCCGATCAAATTGGGATCGATCCGGCGATTCAGGCGGATTTTGCGTCCGGTTCGCGCTTCCAGCTTTTGAATCAGCGCATTCGCCTGCGCATCGGTTAGCGGCACGGCGCTGACCACCTCGGCGGTCAGAACGCCCTGCGCGTCGTCCTGCAGGGCGCGCATCGCATCGATGCATTCGCCCAGGCTGGCGATATGTCCGTGTGCGATCAGCACCTTCAAAAAGCCGATCGCACGTTCGGAACAGCTGCCTGCGAAGGCGCGATCCAGCGCTTCAATGCGTTCGGATTTCGGGATCGCGGGCGAGGAAAGCATTTCCATATAGCCCGGCGCATCGCGCATCGCGGCATAGATTTCCGCAAGCTGCGCTATGGTTTCCGCTTCGGTGTGATCCTGAACGCACAGCCCGTACAGCGCGTGCGCGTAATTGTGCGCCACGTAAGAATTAGCGGTCTGCGTCATCATCTTCACCCAGATCCTTCAGGAAATCGTCGATCAGCGCGCGATGATCCTCCGCCGTGATTTCGCGATCCAGCAGCTTTTCGGTAAGCTGCGTGGAAACATCGGCGATTTCATCGCGGATATCCATCTCGGCGCGCTTCTTTTCCTGCTCCGCCGCCTGCTGCGCACGGCGCAGAATGCCCTCGGAACGATCCTGCGCATCCGCAAGAATCTGGCGCGAGGAATATTCCGCGCTCTGGCGCGCCGCGGCGCGCACCGCTTCGGCGTCCTCATTCGCATGGCGCAGCTTTTCATCGTACTGCGCGCGGCTCTGCGCCGCCGCATCGCGATCCGCTTCCGCCGCCGCGAATTCCCGATCCAACGCCGCACGGCGCTGGGCAAGCACGTTGTGCACGGGCTTATACAGGAATTTCTTCAGGATCAGAAACAGAAGCACCAGATTGCACAGCGAAATCAGAATCTGCCATATGTTAATCGAAATAATGTCCAGGGATTGCATTTTATCCCTCCATCGATCAGCCGATCGTGTTCATCAGAATGTTTACCAGAAGATTGGGCGCAACGAAGATCAGCAGAATTGCAATGACCAGCGCGTACAGACCGGTGGTTTCCGCGATGGCGCAGCCCATGATCATGGTAGAAGTCACGCTGCTTTTGCATTCCGGCTGACGACCGATGGCCTCGCAAGCCTTGGCAACCGCATTACCTTCACCGATGCCGGGGCCGATACCCGCGATCATCGCAACGCCTGCGCCCAGCGCGCAGCAGCCCAGAATGATACCGATGGCAAGTTCAAGCATTTTGTTTTCCTCCGTTCAGTTCATGTAGTTGGGTGGATTGCCGTGAGGCCGCCCGACGCGCTTCGCGGCGCTTTTTGCGCGCCGCCCATTCATCGTAGGGGAAGCCACCGGAAATATACAGCATGGTGAGCATGGCGAATATGAACGCCTGCATGCACCCGCTGAATATATCAAAATAAACGCTCAGCACCGCGGGCAGACCGATCTGCAGAAACGCGATATCGGAAAGCCCAGCCGGAAGCCAGCCCAGCAGCAGCGCCGAAAGCCCCGACAGTGCCGAAGCCAGCAGCGCCGAAATTACCGTGCCGGACAGCACGTTGCCGTAATGACGGAACGACATGGAAACCGGCGTCGCCACTTCGCTGATGATGTTCAGCGGCGCGAGGAACGGCACCGGATCGCCGAAGGACTTGATGTAATGAACAGGCCCCGCCTTCAACTTGTAGTGCGTGATCAGGATCGTTACCAGTATCGCCCAGCCCGCCACCACGTTCAAATCCGATGTGGGCGGGAACAGCCCGATCAGCGTAAGCAGACTGGAAAGCGCCGATAACGCCATTACCGCGCATACGAACGGCGAAAACGCCATAAAGTATTCGCCCATGTTGCCCCGCACCAGCGCATCCGTCTTTTCAACGATCCATTCCGCGATGTGCTGCCGGATGGAAATATCGCAAATGCGCAGATTGCGCGTTAAAAACAGACTCAATCCCAGCACCGACAGAATCACCAGCCATGAATTGACCTGCGATTCGGTAATCGGCAGATCCTGAAGCGGCATCGGGATCGTAAAGAAAATGTGCGCGCCGGTGATTTCCACGCCGTCCGACTGGGGATGGGTCAATACCTTCAATACCATACCGCCGATCAGCGGCAGAATGGCCAGCGCGAGACACGCGATATCCGCGGCGCGCTGCCGAATCGTTTTTTTCATAGGCGTATTTCCCCTTGACGTTGATCCTGTATATTATTCACGTTTGCTTTCCTTTCTATCCAGCAGCGGGCGCAGCGCGATGGCGATTCGCGGGAAAAACAGCGTGACCAGCACCGCCACCGTATCAAAGCATTTCAGCGCCACGCCGAGCACCGCCAGAATCAGCAGCATCAGCATCCGCAGCTTCTGCGAAAGCTTCATCCGTTTGGAAGCGTCCTCCGCTTCCATGCCCAGCGTGTTCTGAATCGTAAGCCCCATCAGCAAAAAGTTGCCCACCGCCGCCAGCGCGCCCAGCGCGTTGCCCAGCAGCACCGAATAATTCCATTTGCCCAGCACCAGAAATACCGCCTCCATCGCCGCGCTGA
>JABLTK010054232.1_pt1 | contig 24982 bp, 29 predicted proteins | sample 7160131 | NCBI WGS metagenome assembly JABLTK01 (sample SAMN14651221, study PRJNA627086) | human gut metagenome | isolation source: feces | host: Homo sapiens
AAAACCTAAAAACGCTTTTACCTTGCGGTAGCCTATGAACAAAATTAGCCCTATTGTCTCCCATTAGTGCTATCCAACGGTGCTTGCCGCACTGCTTATAAACTTCGTAGGAATTATATCCTGCGTCGATAAAAACGAGATTTGGCAGTATTGAAAACCTCTTTTGAATATCCTCGATGTCTTCCCAAGTTAAAACCTTTTCATGCCATAATAGGCGGCTTGAGCCTTGCGGACTCCACGAGCGTACCACCAAGTAGAAATGGTCCATTTGTACGTCAACCGACATTATCCGCAATGGCGCGACACATTCTCCCTCGGAGAATGGCTGGGATATAATTTTGCCTTTGGAATTGAAGCCTCCTTCCTCGTTCCAAAATTCCCCTTGATTGTATCCTGATGACGCAATTTCCAGTCGGTAGTCTTCGGCAAATTCTTTCCAAGGCAGGGCGAGACGTTTTTGGTAAAACTGTTGAAGCAAAGAACTGTCTCCCTTTCTGGCGGCGATTTTTGCCCTAAGATACAGTTCCGCAAGTTTTCCCCAAGGCATACTCGCCAAGGCGTTCCAATGAAAGCCTACATTCTCCTTAGCGGCATTGGGATTGAGCGGAATGAATTTGCCGTCCTTATTGAGAAGCCTTCTCATTCGGTCGCTATCCTCGAAATATTCGCCGCATTCGGGGCATTTCAAGGCAGTTGAATGGTTGATTTTTGAAAAGTCGTATTCGCCGTTTTCGTCTTTATAATTGTCGTCCCACTCTATATTTTCCCACTTAAAAGGAACGTATTTGCCACATTTTGGGCATTTATAATGCCATTCCCGCATATCGGTAGTCTCAAATTTTCGGTGTGTATCGTCAGCTTCTTCTCCGCCTTGACTCATAAAAACACACTTGCCGAGCCAACCGAACGCAGTCGTTCTCGCTTCAGCTTCCGCCATATGACCTACGGGCCATCGCCAAGTTTCGTCCCCGAACAGCCAACGTATGGAACGGCGTTGCAGATTTGTCTTATTGTAAGCCCCCAACAGCCAAAGCGTCATTCCATTTGAGAAGTGTATTGTGCAGTTTCGCTGCTTATTTTTGTTCTTCGGGAAAAGCTTTTTTACAGGCTCGCAGCTTTCGAAAAGCTTTTGGAGTCTCGATTCGCTTTCGTCCTTGGCGTCTTCGTCAGTCTGGTCAAGCCACAAGCAAGGGCCGGGCAGATTGGCAATAATGTAGCAAAGTGTGAGTTCTGGGCTTGTAGTCTTGGAGCTTTGAACTGCGGCTATAATGGATACAAGGCGAATTTTCGGGTCAACTATCGCTTCCATAACTTCCCTAATCCAAGGCGAATTATCTGAACGAAAAGGGCCCGGCATAGGTGAATATGGAATACTCTTTATATGTTCTTCACACCAACGCCACGGCTCTCGACGGTCGGCGGGCGTCCAAGCGTCTTTGAGGATTTCTCCGAGAAGCTTCATAGAGACTTTGTGAGAAGCCAACCGCAGAATTGCGATTCCTTGAAAACGATTTCAAAATTAAAGCCTAAAGCGGTAAATTCGGCCTCATTGTCGGAGATAGTTTTTGGATACATACAACCGCGCAATGCTTTTGCTTTATTTATGATTTGCTCGGAACTAAAGCCGTTTTTAGCTTTCATTTCCCAATAAAGCTGTTGAAGAATATCCTGCATTTGGGCAGTTGAACCCAATACCTTTTCCACAATAAATAAGGCGCCCGAATTTGAAAGCTTACGGTATATCCGCTTTAGTAAGTCATATCTGGAATTGGGGCGCAAGAATTGCAAGGTATAGAGTGCAACGCCATAGGAGAGTTCTGGAAGTTCAAAAGGCTTTTCCAAGTCGGCAAATGTAATGTCTATTCCCTTGTGTTTTGCCTGTTCAATCATTGCTTGCGAATTGTCGTAGCCGATTAGCGTCAACTCCTTAGTATGGCGGCGTTTTATTCTTCGCAATGTCTCGCCTGTGGAAGCGCCAAAATCTATTACCGTGGAGCTTGGATAGGTAAACCAATCAGAGAAGGTTTCGGCAAGCTCTTGAACGTGGGTGTAATTCGGCACACTCTTTTTAACGTGCTTGTCGAATTCGGGCGCGACGTGCTCGTCAAATACCCAGTTGCTTTGTCTCGAAATAATTTTGTCGTCTGTATGCAGTTCCATACAAGACGACCAAGTGTCAAAATTAGAGATTCAAAAGCTTTTTAATTTCAGATTTTACATTATTAAAATCTGTTGTTGGTAGAATGCCAAGTTTTCTTGAAAGACAATTCTTATCTACGCTTGCCAACCCTTGAATATTGATTGCGGAAGGCTTTGGCAACCACTTGATATGTGTAATATCAATTTCTCCATTGCAACCCCGTATTTGCGACGTAAGCGGAGCTACAATTACAAGCATTCTTGAATCCTTAGGAGTAGGATAATAAAGTACAAGAACAGGGCGGATTTTCCCAATAATCCCGAAATCTGCGATCCAAACCTCACCCGCCTGCGGTTTTTGTTTAGTATTCACCGAGAGCCTCGTTCCAAATTTTTCCTTGTTCTTCGTTCGACAACAACCTTTCTGGTTTTGTCGTGACCATAAAAGGCAAATCGTCCCTAAGCTCTACTTGTGAAATGAAAATATTTATGGCGTCCGACATTTTCAGCCCTAGACGCGAGAATACTTTTTCGGCTTTCTTTACCTTGCGGGAATCAACTCTCGCCCTTATCAGTATTGTTTCTTCTTTCATGGGCATAAATATGCTCAATAATGCTCAATAATGTCAAGGAGATTATCGACAAATTATTTTAGTCTTAAAATCTTCTGCCCGTAAAGATTCTATATTATAACACAAATACATGCCTCTTGTCTTTGGATTGCTTTCTATCCCAAAATAATCCTTTCCATTCCTGCCGTGTTTCGGGAATATATAACGCAACAACAAGTCTTCCTTGATTTCGGGAGGAGTGGCGGAAATTTCCGCGAAATACGCTTCTTGCGGTTGCCAATCTGCCAGAAGCTTTATGCGTTCCAATGTAGCCTCACGATACTTTTGGGGGCGAGCCGTTATCAGAATTGCGTACTTATCTCTCAAAAAATCCACAAGCCACTGGCGATATGTCTCTTGTTCGATCTGGCGTATGAATGGATAAATTTTCGGTGCTCCCCATTTAGGCGAATTTCCCACAAGTGTATAGTTTAAATCAACCAAGGCGATAGTATCGCTTCCATAGAAGGGGCTTTGCCCCTTACGCAAATTCGCTCCGCTCATACTGCTATCCCCTCATAGCGGCGTTTAAATGCATTTACTGCGTCATCAACCAATTCCATACGAGAACCGTCGGGATATGGCAAGTTAAACTCAAATTGTAATGCTTCCACAAGCCGTTCCCACGGAATGCGCCTAACGTTTTCACATTTTGCGCAGACATTGCCGCTCATCTCCGATATTTAACATCTCTAAAAAACTGATAAAACAGGTCGTAAAATTCCTTTTTCGTATGGTATTTTTGGACTTTTGGCTTGTCTTGAAAGTCTCCAATACGAATGCCCGACTCATATTCTAAGCGAAAGGCTATATTTCCCGCATTGCTTTCATTGTGGAAGGCTTTGCCATTTACTTGCCTATATCCAGTTTCCGATGTGCTTGAGGCGCAAGCGTAGAGCTTTGTAAATGGCCTACACAAGGCAGCGCAAATACAAACGATATGCTCTCTATCCTTCGCAAAAGGCACGGAATTAAGCACGCTCGAAATAAATACGCTCGTAAACTCCTTGCCGCTTGCCACAACCTCTAAAAACTTCTTTGAGATTTCCAAAGACTTACCTTTGTCTATCTCCGAAACTCCGATATGATAGGGTTCAAAAGGGGTACAATCAAATCCTGCGGCATTTAATATATTCGTCTCCGTAAGGTGTCCTGCGCCGAAATCAAGTATGGTATTGCCGTGTTCCTTGCGCCATTTTGCCTGTTGCTTAGGGTTGAAAATATCGAATTCGTAGCAGGGCTTATTGCCGTGGACTGCGAACACAAAGCCGTGTCCCAATTCCTCGCGGACTCTGCGGGCACGGCGGAATGAATTATAGCGGAGCAAATCCTCATATCGCTCGTGAATGTTGAAGTCCATTGTCAGCAGATTCATCATAGCGTCTGCAAACTTTGCTTCATCTTCCGATATATAAACTACTTCGCAAGTATCGGCTTTTAATTCCGCAAGCATTTCAAGTCTGCCTATGCCATTTATAACCTTGCCGTCGGGTGTGCAAACGATAGGCATGATAATTCCCGCCTTGCGGAGAGTCCTTGCAATACTCTTTGCATATTGAATCCACCTCCCAGAATTTATTTTGCAAAGTTTGGCTACCGACACCTTACTCGGATAAGCGCAACGGAAAAACTCTTTGCTCTCCAATTCCTTTTCCTGAATATTTTTGGCGAGTTCCGAGAGGTTTAGAGTTTCCAGTTCGCGCTTAGCCTTTTCGGGTGTTTGGCAAATATCTCCGTCATTTGTAGCCCGATTAAATACGATGTTCAAAGCCTTGCGCTTTTCTAATTCCATTGCGGGAATTCTAAAGACGGGCACATTCTTTAATCCCATTCGAGTTGCTACAAAATGCCTCTGGTGCCCTGAGAGGATTTCTCCGTTTGCGTCGGCGTAGATAGGAGCTATAAATCCCAGCTTCCTAAGTGAAAGTTCTATTAAATCGAGACGCTTTGGATCCGCCGTTCTCGGATTGTAGGTTGACGGATTTACCGCCGAAAGTGGCTCAATTAGGGTGCTTTTTGAAATTTTCATTTAATTATTTATGATTTTATTTTGAGAAGATTTTTTCAATTTTTTGATGAGGATAATAATTTATCTGAAGAGAAAAATTGGGAAAAGGTTCCAAAAGAAAACGGAAAGAATAAATGCAAAATTTTACAAAAGTGCCCCATATCATATCGCAAGCCTCCTGCGGATTTCAGCGATTACCGCTTCTTTGTCGAAGCCTACTTCCTGCTTGAGCTTGTCTATCCAAATGCCGAAGTCTTCCTGCGACATTCTGAAGCGGTAGTTTCCCGCCTGAATCGTTACTTCCGACTGCGACAGCTCCTTTTCTTTTTCGTCCCCAAAATCGGGCTTTTGTTCGCCCAAAAGGGCGTCAAGGTCTGTCGGCTCAAATCCCGCAAGAATTGCGTCAAAATTTGTTTCCTTGAATCCGTCTATAATATCTTGCAAGCCGTTTAAATCGAGCGTGGAAAGCTCTGCAAGTCTGTTGTCTCCCACAAGTACTGCAAGCTCGTTATCCTCGGTGGCAAAGTCTTGATATTCGACCGGCACTATACTAACGCCAAGCTCTTTGGCGGCTTCAAGGCGTCCATGCCCCGCCACAATATAGCCGCTTAGCTTTGAAACTACAATCGGGTGCCGCCAACCGTGATAACGTATGTTCTGCGCAAGGATTTTAATCTGATTCTGCGGGTGCGTATTCGGATTTTTTGGGTGCGGGATAAGTTCTTCAACCTTTACGAGCTTATCGTATGCGCACCATACTTCAATCCCGTCCGCTAAAATTCGTGCCTTATTTTCGTCTGCCATATAGACAGACTATTTTGTCAAAATCCTATATTGAAATTCTGTTGCCGAAATCGTCTATCGCGGGAGCCGATTTTATCCCATACTTGGCGTACATCGCGCGGGTCTTGGGATTACTTTCTATTGCGAAGAATTGTTCGGGATTATTTCCGTGTTTTGGAAATATTCGCCATTTCAGTATCCACTCCTTTTTTATGTGAGGCAAATGCCTAAAGATAGAAAAAAAGCTCTCATTGGGCAGCCAATTCGTCTTAGTGTATATTCGATTTAGGGTAAATATCTCGTATTTTTGCATTCGTGCCGTAGTGAGAATCACATATTTACCTTTTAACATATCAATCAGCCATTGGCGGTAGGTCTCAAGCTCTATTTGAAGTTCCATAGGACGAATTCTTGGGGCGTCCTTTTCCTTGTCCACGAGCGTATAATTTAGGTCAAGCAGGTATATCATTAGAAATCTCCCAGTCTGCGTTTTACTCCGTTTACTCCTTGGGGCTTATTTGGATTATGCTTATAGGAGTTTATCTTTGCATATGTAGGGCTTATAGTCGGTGTCTCCTTATAGGAGCATATATCGCCTTCGGTTATCGGTTTCTTTTTTATTAGCGCATCAACTATCTCCCTTAAAACCTCTATCGGGATTTCCGTCACTGTGTAAATTAAGCCATAGAGGTTCTGGCGGCCTACCTTCTCCCTTAGAAGTTTCATTGCCGCCGAACGCGAAACGCATTGAAACCTACCTTCGTAAACCACCTTGTCGCCGCTTGTACAGAGTATGTGGTAGAATTTATTAGTAGGCATATTCACCCCTCCTTATGCGGTTATTCCATACTCTCATAGCCGAACTTATCGAGCTATAAGCTTTTCCGCCTTGGCGTTCTGGATTTGTATCCTCAAGAACCTGCTTCACAAATTCAGAATCTCCCATTTTCTCAAGCAATCCTGCGGTAAACGGTTCCGTTTTCATTTGCTCCACAAGTTGCGCTATCCACCTCGATTTTCGGGTGCCTATGGCCATTTCTTCATCACCCATTGCAACATTGCTCTCGGTCGGCTTATCGACCTTAGGCTCGTTATCAATATGTTTAGTCTCAGCTATTACAACAGTATCTCCATTTTCGGTCTTTCCTGTTATTGCTTTTGTATCCGAAGCGGAGAGCTTATTTAAAACTTCCGAGTCTATTTTGATTTTATTATTAGGTCTATCACTACCCAAAGTCCCGTCCTTTTTTAAACGGTGTAGGAGACTGTATCCATCGCCTTTTTCAACGATTGACCAATCGCCCACAGCTTTGGCGGGTAATTTGTATTGTTTAACCTGTTCTTCTGTTATTGTTATAGTTTTCATTTTTTCTTTTATTTTGGTTCTCCTATGTCGTTTATATTACCATAATTCGATAAAATCTGCAACATTTATATTAGGTTTTTTTCGTTTTTATTATTCAAAAATATTACGATTTTTCTTGCATTTTTTTGTGCTAACACCTCACGCCATAGCCACATACGGCTTCTTATAATAAGTTGGGAAATGTCAGTTCTCGGAGGCGCTCCGTAGAGAAATTTCAAAATTATTTTTTATCTTTTTTTTCATAAAAAACCAAAGAAAAACATTGCAAATATTATCCAAGTGTGTTAATATCAATGACATAGAAGGACGAGAAAGATGATGGCAAAAAAAGAAGCAAAGAAACTAACTGATACGAAAACCAAATGTGATTTCATCAGAGGCGTAAATGACGCTCTCGAAGGAATCTATGATAAGTTCTATCGCTACAACCGTTCTGATGATGGACGCGAATATGACCACGGAATAAGGTGGGCGATAGATAATATTTCGGGCGTCGAAATAAACACTTTTATCGAAAACAAGTAATGACCAATAAGATGAATATCGAAAAATCAATCCTAAAGCGAATACAAAAGCTCTTAACTCTCTCCAAGGATAAGGGAGCAAGTAAGGCGGAAGCCGAAAGAGCAATGGAAATGGCTCAACGGCTTATGACAAAATACAATATCACTATGGCGAATATCGAAAACGATACTCCCGCATCAAAGATAAAACACGAATACTTCTTCTCAAGGGCGGTTCTCAATCCTGCCGACACGGAAATAACCGCAATACTTTGCAGGTTTTACAAGGTAAAAATCTTATATAACGGAAATTCTGGAATGGTGGTTATTGGGACTCCCGAAAATATTGAAATCGCAAAATACGTCCACGGCTATCTAAGAAACGTATTCTTCAAATGTTGGAATGAATTCAAACGAAGTGCGAATGAGATTTCGGCGCAAGCCGAAAGACCCGAAGGGCGAGACGGTGCGAAGCACGCGAGTCAATTTAAAAATACCTGCTTTAGGCCAAACAAGGCGGATTACTACTTCGGGCTTAGGTGCGGAATATACGAGCGAATGGAGCAAGCTGAAAAAGATACGCTTTCTGGAGAGGGGGAAGAATCCCGCCAAAACTATGAACTGGCCTTATCAAACAATGAACATGAACTGGAAGTTTATATAAAAAACACTTTCAGAGTGATAGGAGAATCACGGAGAAGGCAGGGTAAGAGAATGGATGCAACATCTTACCGCGCAGGGAGAGAGAAAGGCGCAACACTTCAAATTAACCAAGCAATAAAGGCATAATATGGAAACAATAATAGAAAGCAAATTCGACTTCGGGCGGGTAGTTGCAACCACGACGCTTGCGAACTACTGCGAAAAGAAGGGGTTTTCAATGCTTCCTTATCTTATCCGCCACGCAAATGGAGATTGGGGTGACGTATGCAAGGAAGACTGGAAGAGCAATGACGAGGCTCTCAAAAACGGCTTAAGGTTGCTCTCCGAATACAAACTCCCAGATGGCAGAAGGATTTGGATAATAACCGAGTGGGACAGAAGCGCAACAACTCTACTTTTTCCAGAGGACTACTAATGTCTTGAAAATAATCACCATATTCTTACTATAAGACATCATTAAATTAAAATGAGCAAGATTGATGATATAAGCTTGGAGAAAGCGTATAACTTATTTGAGTCAGGAGATATTGCCAAATGCGAAATTGGCACGTTAAAAGGTTTACAACAAATCCATAAATACATTTTCGACGGGCTTTACGATTTTGCGGGAGAGATTCGCACAAAGAATATATCAAAGGGAAACTTTCGATTTGCAAATTTCATATATCTTCCTGAAGCACTTGCTAAAATCGAAAAAATGCCAGAATCTACATACGAAGAAATCATTGCAAAGTATGTAGAAATGAACGTTGCGCACCCTTTTATGGAAGGCAATGGACGTTCAACCAGAATTTGGTTAGACATGATTCTCAAAAAGAATTTAGGCAAGGTCGTAAATTGGCAAAATGTAGATAAAGATCTATATTTGCAGGCAATGGAGCGTAGCCCTGTAAACGACTTGGAACTAAGATTTTTGCTAAAGGAAAACTTGACGAGCGATGTCGATAACAGAGAAGTAATTTTTAAGGGTATTGAACAATCCTACTATTACGAAGGATACGAAAAGAAATAGCCTAATCCTTAATTTCCACAGGTTCCTTTATCGAGTCTGCGGCGATAGAGATTGCCTTGTAAGTCTCGTCGAGTACCTCCTGCAATTTCTCCCGAATTTGTACTGCATCGAGGGTTGTAAGGATTGGCGGGAGCTCGTTTAAAAATCTGCTTTCCAAGATTTGCCGTACTTGTCCTATATGGGCGGTCCATACTTCGCGAACCTTCTCAATGGCAACATACGTTCCTTCCATTACCTTGAGTTTGATTTCCGCTTGCTTTACCTCCGCCAATAGCTTGCGGGTTTTTAACTCCTCATCTTCTGGAGAGTCTGGCTCTTTTAAGTCGTGCTTCCTTACAAAATCCCGCCACTTTGACACATTGTGCCTGCCGTCTGAACAGGGTTTGGGAGAACCTTTTATCTTTCGCAAGCGCACTATTGTTTTGCGGCTAACGCCTAAAATCTCGGAAAGCTCTACGATAGTTTTTGCGAATTTAACATCTCCACTTGTGCCATAGGCTTTTTCAACCAAGCTTCTCTCCGCACTTGTGAGAGTTTTGCCAGACCACCTTTTTTACAATGTTTTCAAGGCCTTTGCTTAATATTTTCTGTCCTATGTTTTCGTTCATAAAAAAAGGGACATCTGTCAAATGTCCCAATAATGTCGCACTTCATTTTCTGCCTGTAAATCCCGATAACTTAAGCAGATTCAAGGCGATAGGTTAAACTAAAACGGGACATTTCAAAAAATCCATTCGTAAGAAGAAACGGGTCTGCCGAACGTCCCTGCCGTTTGGGGCAAGTTAATAGATTCCTTTACACTCCATTAGGCAGTTCCCTATTTTTTGACCTATTCCCAATCCTGTATTTGCATTAGACAATACAACATCTCTAAATATATTAGTGACTTCAGCCAACTGATTTGCTAATCCAACATTATAGTTTATTCCACCAATTTGTATTTGTACTTTTTTCGATTGATCAATTGCCAAATTTCTAAAATAATTCACAGCTTTTACAATTTCATCTAAGCGACTTCTTATAAATCTCCTTTGCGTTACAATACCAATAATAGAATTGTCAGAAATCTTTACAATAAGTCCACCCGAATTTCCACTATTTACAGAAGCATCTAAGTAGAAATGATTAGGATTATTTTGTTCATATCCAGCAATTGTAGCCTTTTGAACAATTAAATCATCTATCCCATGAGGAAATCCTGCATAAATAACTTCTGTTCCGATAGCATAATCAAAATTATCAGCAATAGTTAATACCTCTCTATCTTCAGGAAATGCTTCTTGTGCTTTTAATATTGCAAAATCATTAATGACATCTTCTTTAAATTTTTTACATATTAACTCATACTTTTCGCTTCCAATTTTAGCATAAATTTTACCCCCATTTTCAAGGGCTCCTTTTATAACATGCGCATTTGTCACAATGACGTTTTTGTCGAAGAAATGGAATCCACTTCCTGCTGAGTTTCCTGCTTCAATTTTAACAACTGAACGTACTATTTTATCATAACTTGTATTCATAATACATTCAATCTTTCAAAATAATATATTTTGTCAATAAATTAAGATTTATGTCGACAAATTCGATCGGCTAGATCTCTACTTGAACCGCCAATCTCAAGGTTATGAATTCAAGCAAAGCGCGAATGAGATTTTGCCAAAGGCAAAAGACCCGAAGGGCGAGACGCTTTGCGTATGCAAAGGCGAGTCAACCTTGCGTCTTACCGTTAGACCACCCTGCAAAAAAGCATCAGTTCTCGCCGAACTTATCCCTCTTGAGTTGCGAAAGCTCTTGATAGATTCTGACTATCGCAGATAAGTCCAATAGCAGCATATCGACAGTAGTTGCACTCATATCTTCAAGCGGGAACTTTTCCTTAAAGCCCTGATACCATTTCACGAAACCGTCTATGTACTTGACGTGTTCTATGGTGTAGCTTTCAGGTGCTTTTTCCTCTTTGAGTTCAGGCTCTTTGCGCGGAGGAAGAATGCCAGTTGCGATATAGGCTTGTCTGAGCGTTTTGTCTTTGAGCTTTCCCAAATTCGTCACATGTGACGAATTCTCCGAATCTTCAATATCCTTGATTTCCTGCGCCTTGGCATACAGACGCATATATCTGGATACTGTTTCTTCGGAAAATGAAAGATTGTCCTTTATCCAGTTTAGCCAATTGCCATGCCCGACTACTTTTTTCTGTCCAGTTAGAAGCCTGCCACATTCAACAGCTATATCTATCGCCTTGTTAGCCATATCCTTTGCGGATTTAGCGATAGATTCAGCCTGATTATGTAGCTCATTGATGTGATATACGAGAGTTAATTCAGTTGGGTTTGAAATGTTTTCGTTTTCCATACCAATCACCCGCTTGTCAAATTGCGCAATCTCGAGTTGCGGTATGATTGGCATGCCGACGGTGATTTCATCGTTGATGTTGTGCGTAGCCCAAGAAACTTCTGCCAAGACTTAACGCGAGCCGATATAGCCGCCCTTGTTATGCCATACTTCTTGGCAAGTTCTGTCTGGCTCTTTACGCCGAGCATTTGCTCCATGCCAAGCGTCATCATCAAGGTGTCTATCTCAAGGCGACGTATTCCCTCGTTTTTTGTCCCTTGCAGTCGTTCAAACACCCAACGCAACATCTGACACCCATAAGCTATTTCAACGCCTTCTAAGGTCTCTGTAGGCTTTTCTTGGCTATCGAGAAAATCGTAGCTAAAGTCGTATGAAGCCTTGTCGAAAGCCACGCTTGGGTCTGTCTTGAAAACTCTGTGGTCGTCTGCGAGAGGTTTGTCGATGCCCTTAGCCGCCAGTTTAGCCCTCTGCTTAGGTGGCAGACTCTCCACCCATTTGCGGTACTCGTCCTCATAACGGCTCATAGGACACCTCCTCTGTGAAACGGTGAATCGAGGAGAGAAGAAAGAAGCCTCCCAATCGCGCCCGTCGCACCTTGTGAAGTTGTGAACTTGGGGGTATATACCATAGGTATATATACTCCCCCTAATTTCACAGCTTCACAGACGTGTGCGATGGGTGAAAAGGAAAATACACCCAATTTCACAGCCCTAATTTCACCGGTGAAGTTAGCGGTAATTTCACAGCTTTTAATTTCACCAGTGAAGCAAAACTGGGTTAATTTCACAATCTCACTACTCATAGGACACCTCCTTGGGAATCCTTATTTTCAGCGGACTCGGGGATATAAAGCCTTCCCGTCCAGAGCTGTGAAATTGGGTCGTACACCATATAGGTTTTCCGCACACTATTGAGTACCTTTTTTACGTCGGAGTCGGCGCACGGTTCACCCTGTGAAGCAAGTTTTTCTTTCACATATTTCACAAGGTCGGCCTTCGAGATAGGTGCAAGCGTTTCAAGCTTCAAAAACTCGTATATGGGATTTGCATTTGGAGAACGCTTACCGTCGCCTTTTTGAGTCTTCACGACTTTTTCAGGCTTCTCGGAGAGATACCAGAAAATATCCTTGTGGTTCCGTCCTTGTTTAAGGTAAATAACAGGATCGGAGCCTGTGCGCCTTCCGCGTTTAACGTGCTTGAACTCATAAATGTTTTTATCGTGTTGTGACGGCATAATTATCGACACTGCACGCGCCCAATTTGTTATGTCGGACGAACCTATCCCGAGGTATTCCAAGTCGGTATTTTGCTCAAAATTCGCAAAATCTATGGAAAAACCTCCAAAATTCGGCAGATTAACGCAATGTAATCTGTGAATTAAGTAGTTAGGAGAAAATCGCGGAAGTTGGATAGAGGGCTGAATAGCGTTTCAAAGCGGATTGGAGAAAGAGAACGGTTTCCTAATCGTTACCCGTCAGAAATGCAGATTTAACAGTCACCGTTCCGTTTGCGCCGCTCTGCGTAGGTTTGCTTGTCAAGGTTTAACTCGTTGATTTATAGTTTTGCAACCAAAAAAGAACGAGTATGACAAGGAGCACATTTCGCGTGCTGTTCTATGCGAACGGCAGCAAGGAGAAGAATGGAACTGTCCCCATCATGGGACGGGTTACAATCAACGGAACGGTTGCGCAGTTCAGTTGCAAGCGGAGCATCTCAAAAGAACTTTGGGATGCAAAGGGCAACCGTGCCAAAGGCAAGAGTTTGGAGGCAAGGGAAACGAACCTTGCGCTTGACAACATCAAGGCGCAAATCATCAAGTACTACCAGCGCATATCCGACCGTGAGGCGTTTGTGACGGCAGAGATGGTACGCAACGCCTATCAGGGCATAGGCGGCGAGTATGAAACGCTGCTCAAAGCCTTCGACCGTGAGAACGAGGTGTTCAAGAAGCGTGTCGGCAAGGACAGGAAACTGGCGACTTACCAGTCAAGGGTAGTGGCAAGGAACTATGTGGCGGCGTTCATCAAGTCGTTCTACAAGCGCAGCGACATGTCGATGCTGGAGCTTACGCCCGACTTCATCAAGGAGTTTGCGGTCTATCTCTCCACGGAAGCGGGATTGCGCAACGGCACGATATGGGAAAAGTGCATGTGGCTGAAAGGTGTGGTGATGCGTGCGCACTTCAACGGTCTGATACCGAGAAACCCGTTTGCGCAGTTCCACATCAGCCCGAATGTCAAGGAGCGTGAGTTTTTGACGGAGGATGAGTTGAAGACGGTAATGACGCACGAGTTCGCAGACCCGAAGCTGGCATACATCCGTGACCTGTTCGTGTTTGCGAGCTTCACCGCCCTTTCTTTCGTGGACATCAAGGAACTGACCAACGACCGAATCGTGGAGGTGAACGGCGAGAAATGGATTATCTCCAAGCGTCACAAGACGGGCGTACCTTTCCAAGTAAAGCTGCTGGACATCCCCTTGCAGATAATCGAGCGTTACCGACCGTTCCAAGAAAACGACTTGGTATTCCCCAATCTGAACTATTGGTCAATCTGCAAACCGTTGAAGAAGATGATACGGGAATGCGGCGTGAATAAGGACATCAGCTTCCATTGCTCACGTCATGGATTCGCAACCCTGGCTCTCTGCAAGGGTATGCCGATAGAGAGCGTAAGCCGCATTTTGGGACATACGAACATCGAAACGACCCAAATCTATGCGAAGATAACCGTGGAGAAGCTGGATAACGACCTCACGATGCTGGGCGACAAGTTGAGCAAGTCATTCGGTAACATCAAGGTGGCAGGGATATGAAACGGGCAACAATCACGATGGACGGAAGCGGCAGGGTTGCCGTACCGTCCGATATAGCCAATGTGTGGATGAGCGAAATGGAGTTGGTAACGCTGTTTGATGTAATCGCCCCGACACTCCGTGCCGCTGTCCGAGCCGTGTATAGGAGCGGAGTGATGCAATCTTGCGAAGTGGAAAGGCGCATCAGGCTGCCAAACGGTTATTATTTGGAAGTGTATGCGCTGCCAATGGTAATGGCACTGGCTTTCCGTATCAACACATCCAATGCCGCAAGAGTGCGTAATGTCTTGCTGGAAAGGCTGTGCTTGCGAAAAGACAGACAAATGCTTTGGCTTTCGTTAGGTAACAGCATATCGTGTAAGTGTTAGCGAGTGCGGTTGCGTGTCACTACGCCCATGCACTCACACAATCCAAGTCTGCCCGAAGAAGTACCATTTTCCGCTTCTTCGGGCTTTTTCTTTTCGCCTTTTGATGACTGATATTGTCCATCTTACTGCATTTTCTTATCCGTCGGTTTCTTTTGCGCCGTTCTGCATAGTTTTACATATCAAGGTTTTAGCCGTCCTGCCGTAGCTTTGCAACCATGTTTAATCCACCTGCCGACAAGGTGTCGGCGGCACTAAAACCTATATTTGAAACATGGAAAAGAAAGAAGAATTTATCCGTGTAGGCACCACGCTCTACAAGATTGTGAACCAGCCCCGCATTGACGGCGGCTATGTGAGGAGACGCATCGCATGGAACGCCGAGACCCTGCGACAGGACTACGGCAAGGACTACATGGCGGGCATCCCGAAGTATGACGGCTTCTGCACCGTACCCGACCATGTAGGCTACCAGCCCGTAGTCGGCAAGTTCCTCAACCTCTACGAGCCGATAAGCCATGTTCCCGTGCCGGGCGATTTCCCCTGCATTCGCTCGTTGGTGGAACACATCTTCGGCGAACAGTACGGGTTGGGCATGGACTACCTGCAACTGCTGTATCTGTATCCCGTTCAGAAGCTGCCCATCCTGTTGCTCGTGTCCGAAGAGAGGAATACGGGCAAAAGCACGTTCCTGAACTTCCTGAAAGCCGTATTCCAGAACAACGTGACGTTCAACACCAACGAGGACTTCCGCAGCCAGTTCAATTCCGACTGGGCGGGCAAGCTGCTCATCATGGTGGACGAGGTGCTGCTCAACCGCCGTGAGGACAGCGAACGGTTAAAGAACCTCAGCACCACACTATCCTACAAGGTGGAGGCGAAAGGCAAAGACCGTGACGAGATAGGCTTCTTCGCCAAGTTCGTGTTGTGCTCCAACAACGAGCATCTGCCCGTTATCATTGACGCAGGTGAAACACGCTATTGGGTGCGGAAGATTGTGCCGCTACGGAATGATGATACCGACTTCCTGCAAAAACTGAAAGCGGAGATACCCGCTTTTCTTCATTTCCTGCAACACCGGCAGCTATCCACCGAAAAAGAAAGCCGAATGTGGTTCAACCCGAAGCTGCTGGAGACGGAAGCCCTGCGGAAGATTATCCGAAGCAACCGCAAGCGTTTGGAGATAGAAATGACGGAACTCCTGCTCGACATCATGGCAAGCGTGGGCGTCAGTTCTGTTTCTTTTTGCCTCAATGATATTATCCCGTTGCTCGTCTGCTCGCAAGTAAAGGTGGAGAAGTCGCAGGTTCGGAAAGTGGTGCAGGAATGCTGGAAGCTTACCCCTGCATCCAATTCGCTTTCCTACACTACCTACCAATACGACTACAACCGTGAATGCCGTTACTCGCCCGTCAGGAGGATTGGACGCTACTATCTGGTAAGTAAGGAACAGTTGGAAACACTCTGATATTTTGATGAAATGATGAAAGCATATATAAACATAAAGAATGACAGCGACTTACATTCTCATCAAACGCTCAACAAAAGGATTGGGCTGATGAAAAGAGAAAGGCAACACAACGCCGCTCATCGCTTTTCTTTTGGCGAGCGGTTTGATGAAACGCTGATGAAAGGTTATTGCATTAGCTGTCTGTATATTAGACTATCCAATCATCAAATCATCGGAATTTCAGCCCTTATCAAGTCCGCAGGGGAAACGGCAACACCATCCCTGTCTGTATGCTGTTGTGCCGACAGGCAATCATGCCGGCACAACGGCACAGAATATCATACAAGGCTGGCAAAAAGAAAAGGGCGACCAACATCCGCCGACATCATCGCCGACACCGCCGCAGGCTTTTGGGAACGAAAAGCCATAGCTCATTAGGGCGTTTTCTTCACGCACCGCTGACGCTAATGCTAAAAACACCCCAATGAGCCAACGGGGTTACACCCCTCTGGACACCCCCGTTTGCCCCGTGCGGCACGACCGCAGGCGGACGGATACCGACAAACAATTTGTAGAACCAAAAAAACAAGAAACAAACATGGGATACATAAGCATCCAAATCAACAAGGCGAAAGGGTCGGCTGACACGGGCGCATCCGACCACATAGAACGCAAAACAATGCCCAAGAACGCCGACCCCACACGCACCCATCTCAACCGTGAACTGGTGGAGTTCCCCGACGGTGTGGCAGACCGCACCGAAGCGATAAGCCACCGCGTCCACACGGCAGGCATCAGACGAAAAATTACTCCCGACCAAGTACGGGCAATCCGCATCGTGCTTTCGGGTTCGCATGAAGATATGGTGAGAGTGCAGGACGAAGGCAGGCTGGGTGAATGGTGCGATGACAACCTGCAATGGCTGCACCGCACATTCGGCAGGGAGAACACCGTTTCGGCAGTGCTGCACATGGACGAACACACGCCGCACATCCATGCAACGGTCGTACCGATAGTGACGGGAGAGCGCAGGAAAGCCAAGAAGAAACAAGCGGACAGCAAACGCACCTACCGCAAGAAAGCCAACGCCGTGCGTTTGTGTGCCGATGACCTCCTGACCCGTGAAAGGCTTGTCGCTTGCCACGACAGCTACGCCGTAGCGATGGCGAAGTACGGATTGCAGCGTGGCATACGAGGTTCGGAAGCACGGCACACAACCACCGCCCAATACTACCGTGACCTGAAACGGCAGACGGGAGAGCTTGAAGCCAACGTGCAGCAGTTGTAGACCGAACGCCAACAGGCAAAGCAGGAACTTGACGAAGTCAAAAAAGAAATCAAGTCGGAGAAGCTGGAAGCCGCCAAGACCGAGGCGAAAGCGGCACTCGTGGCAAAAGTAGGTTCTCTTTTGGGTAGCGGCAGACTGAAAGAGTTGGAAGCCGACAACCGAACCTTGCAAGGCGAGGTTGCCGCCCGTGACGAGAGTATCGAATTATTGCAAAAGCAGATGGAGCGGCAGCAGGAGGAACACAGCCGCCAATTGGTGGAACTGCAAGCCAAGTACCGCAGGGAAATGGCGGACAAGGAAGCGGCACACCAAGAGGAAGTGTCATTCCTAAAATCCATTATCCAAAAAGCCAAGAAATGGTTTCCGCTGTTTCAAGAGCTGGTGTATATGGAGAAGTTCTGCCTTAAAGTCGGCTTCAACGAAAGGCAGACTGCCACGCTCATCAGCGGCAAACCGCTGTTCTACGAGGGCGAGCTCTATTCGGAAGAGCACAGGCGGAAGTTCACGACCGAGGAAGCAGGCTTCCAAGTGGTAAAAGACCCGAAAGACAAGTCCAAGCTTGCACTTGCCATCAACGGGCAAGTGATTGGAGAGTGGTTCAAGGAGCAGTTTGGCAGGCTGTTCTCATCCGTTAAAAGGACGGTTGAACCGCTTAGGAGAGGCAAGGGCATGGGATTATAAACAATACCAACGGAAAAATAGCAAGTTTGTGTTTGGGGCAGACCAAAACCGCTTGCTATCCTCAGTTGGTTGAAACGTCATTTTATTTGTGCCCGAATCCTACTCAAACTTGCCTGTGTGATGCCTAAATAGGTGGCGATACTTCCTAACGGCAACCGCTGTAACAAATCAGGCTCTTTCTCCAACAACTCGTGATACCGTTCCGAGGCGACGGCTGACAACATGGAAATCAGCCGTTCCTCGGCAGCAAGCAGTTCCATTTCCGCATAACGCCGTCCCCAATTGGCTATGTGCAAATCCTTCAAGAATAACTCTTTCAGTTTTTTCCTTTCCAATACATATAAGACAGAATTTTCCATCAGCTCCATTGTTTCATACCCCAGTTCGTCATTCACATATCCTTTCATGGAAACAATAGTCGCCCCTTCCTTGCCGACCCAAAAGGTAATTTCTTTCCCCTCTACCGAAGTATAGGCGCGGACAATGCCTTTCTTGATGAAAAAGATGTCTTTTTCTATCTTGCCATATTCCAACACTTGGAATCCTTTTGGGTATGAGACTTCCGTCAGGCATTGCCGCAACTTGTCCAAAGACGCATCCGGCATGGCATATCTCTGGTTGATGATTTCCTTTATATCCATAAGTCATTTTGTTGTGGTACAAAATTATAAAATAGCGCACAGAAACAGCTGCTAACGGCTGTTTTTTGTCAAATGCAAAATCCGTTTTTACCAAATGTAAAAAAACGGTTAGAAGTTACTTGCTTACTTTTGCACCCGAATTTAACAAATCATAGGTATGAATTGGATAATTTTATTTTTGGCAGGATTGTTTGAGGTAAGCCTTACATTCTGCTTGGGAAAAACGAGAGAGGCATCAGGTATTGGTTTTTATCTGTGGGGAAGCGGTTTCTTGGCTTCCACGGGATTGAGTATGGCATTACTTGCCAAAGCGGTTCAGACTTTGCCTTTGGGCACGGCATACGCCATTTGGACGGGTATCGGAGCGGTCGGCACGGTCTTGATTGGGATATTCGTTTTCAAAGAGCCGGCCACTCCCATACGGCTTTTCTTCCTGTTCACGCTCATTGCCTCCTTGATTGGATTGAAAGTTGTGTCATACTGAAAGGAGGAATAAATGATGAAATATGAATTGAGAGAAAACCACGGCATTCCGGCACCTCTGCTGGCTCTGCTGGCAGTCGCTACCGGGCTTTCCGTTGCCAACTGCTACTACAACCAGCCTTTGTTGGGCAGCATGGCAAAGGATTTTGGGGTAAGCGACTTTTCTGCCAGCATGGTTGCGACATTGACCCAGATAGGTTATGTAGTCGGACTTGTGTTTGTCATTCCGCTTGGCGATTTGGTTTCACGAAAGCAGCTGATATTGACCAATTATATCATTTCATCGTGCGCATTGCTTGCCATAGCACTTGCCCCTAACATCTATTTGGTGTGGGGCGCATCCTTGCTTGCCGGAGCATCTTCGGTTATGCCGCAGTTCTTCATCCCGTTGGTGTCTTTCCATTCAGCACCAGCGCACAAGGTACGCAACGTGGGGATTATACAGTCCTGTCTGCTCATAGGCATTCTTGGCTCACGGGTGTTAAGTGGTTTCCTGGCTGATATGTGGGGATGGCGTTCCGTCTATTTTGTGGCTTGTGTGTTTATGCTCGGATGCTTTCTTATGATTTACAAGATGCTTCCCGTTCTGCCTGCTCGTTCACGTGAAAATTATGCGGGTCTGATGAAATCCTTGTTGCGTCTGCTTGCCAAATACCCGTACTTGCGTATCGCTTCGTTGAGGGCGGCATTGGCTTATGGCTCGTTCTTTGCGTTGTGGAGTTGCCTTGCTTTCCGAATGAAGCAAGAGCCTTTCTTCGCGAGTGACGATATTATCGGAGCACTCGGTTTGTGCGGATTGGTAGGTGCATCTACGGTTGTATTCATTAGCGGATATATCCAAAAATACGGCGTAAGGTTCTTCTCCATTGTCGGGGGATGTGTTATCTTGGCTGCATGGTTGTTGGCATTTTTTGGAAATGACAGCTACTTGTGGATGATAATCGCCATCCTTTTGATTGATGCAGGAATGCAATGCATCCATTTGTCAAATCAGACCAGCGTGGTCTCCCTTGACGCATCCGCCATCAACCGAGTCAATACCGTTTATATGACCATCTACTTTCTGGGCGGTTCTGCTGGTACGTTCGTTTCAGGTCTGTTTTGGCAACATTACGGATGGGCAGGCGTGGTAGGAGTAGGAGTTGCCTTTACCGTGGCTTCCTTGTTCGTTAATTGCTTCCAACCAAGACTGCATAAGGATGAATGCTCAATATTCTGACTAAAATAATTTTTGGAATGATCCTTTCAGTCTGAATATTTTTCATACCTTTGTACCGTAAGAGTTTCCCGAACAAGCAAAGCGGTGCAGACCACGGCAATTAGAACGGTTACCAACTCATTACCCGAAAACGAGGTAATTCTTCTAACTCTCTTGATTTTAAAGAGGTATATTCCTTATACAGATTTTCTTTAAATCTTTACTCCTTGGCTTACCTGTATGGTGAAGTACAATTAAGCCTATATTATGCCTGTGGATTACGGGATTTATTCCATTGCGGAAGAATTTTGTGCATACTTCTTGCTTGGAAATTTCTCCTCCAATATAGGCCATCAATGGGTCAACTATGACTATTTCAGGTTTATATCTGTCGCATATACTTGAAAGTAATCTTACAAAGCCTTCTCCCGAATGTGTGTCGTCGGAGATAACTCTAAAATTCTTTCGCAAGTCTGCTTTTTCAGTTTCTGAAAGTCCCAATATACGAGTGATAGATTGAGCAGGCTCTACAAGGTCTAAGAAGTTATTTTCAGCTTGAATTAAAACAACCTTTCTTGCCTTGTGCGGTTTTAATTTCCACAAATCTCTCCCAGTGGCGAATAGAATTGCCATCTGCATTGCTAATACCGACTTTCCAATACCAGAAGCAGCTATAATTAGCCAAGGACACTCCGTGCACAAGAATCTGTATCCCAAGAGGCAATCAGACATATCTTCTGCATTTGCGTTCAAAAAGTCATCAATCGTATTTGAACGTATATCTAAAAGTTCCCAATTATCCTGCCATTGCTGATAAGATGGCATACCAATATTTACGGCAATTAGCCTTTGCCGCTTGCCGTTTCTTGTTACGGCGGCTATCCTTGAAAGGCGGCTCGGATTTTTGCAGGCCTTATCTACGGGAAAGCCGTTTTTTGCAAGAAACTCGTGAAGTTTGGACACCCGTTCCCGATAGAGCTTTTCGTCTTTTCCCGCGTCGATTTTTACTATGGCATGAATCGACTTTCCTCCAGAATCGACAAGGGCAGAACACGGCAGATTTAATTCGCGTATCTTTTTTAATTGTTCCTCCTTGGGCAGGGAGTCGGATTCTATTAAACAATGCCTGAACTCCTCTACATCGGAATTCTTGCAACCTTCTCCCGACATTGGGTTAATCCTTGCCCAAGCTCCCGCCTTGGGATTCCAATCGCCAAGAATGTAGCCTATGTCCTCGTAAGTGTCGCAGGCTTTGATAAGTTCTTCAAAAGACTTATTGACGCCTTTACCGCTTGGCAGGAATTTTCCGTCCTTTTCAAACGAGCTTACTACAAAATTTACCGTATCACCCGGCTTGAATAAAGCCCTCAGATATTCCTTTAGCTCCAAATTTGGGGCTTTACTGGCATTCTCACACCCGTTTGAATCCGATAGGGTCGTTCCAAGAAAAGCCGCCAGAAGGCTTGTAGCCCTTGTCTTTTGTGGGGATCTTCTCGATTTTATAATCAACAGATAATCATGAAAAACTTTTGCTTATAGATTGCATTCCCAGATTAGAAAAAGATTGAGTGGGAAACATAAACTTGTACTATGTTCCAATAGATTTAACGCTTGCTTCATTAGCCCAAAACTACGCGACAAAATTCCTACTAATCACATTATGTTCAAGAATACCATGCGTTCATATTCATATATCTTCCTTATCCTGTTTGGGATTGCTTCGCTTTTGCCGTATACCCTTGTAGCCGACACTCAACCCAAGGCCAAAGTCGCTATTTTTTATACAGTAACAACTCCGCAACTAAAATTGGACGTAGAACGTGCCGTAAGAGATGAACTTAGTTCAAATATAGAACTTATTACCTGCGAGGAAGCTTCAATATTTAAAGAAATAGTTGCCGAAGGCTATGTTGGGCAAAAACCTGCGGCAAAGTATGCTGCAATCTATCTTGAGCAAGTAAAATCCGGAGCTGATGTCGTCTTGAGCGTATGTTCATCTGTTGCTGATATCGCTTATGCTATGCGCGATATATCTGCCTTTATGGGGGTACCGTTAATCGATATAAACGAGGAAATGTGCAAGGAAGCTGTACGGAAGGGATGTAAAATTACTGTTGTTGCAACTTTCCCAAGCGCAATAGGTCCAATCGGGAGAACCTTAGAAAGAAAGTCGAGGGAAATGGGAAAGCATATAGAGGTGCGTTCTGTTCTTGTAGACGGGGGATTTGGACTGGATAAAGAAACATTTAAATCCCTAATGGCAAAAGAGCTTAAGGAACCCGCCGAGTCATCAGATGTGATAATATTTGCCCAATCTTCGATGGCGTATTGCGCAAACTATATAAAGGAACTTTACGGAAAAGAAGTGCTCTCAAACCCCAAGTTTGGGGCCAAGGCTGTTAGAGCGGCTTTATTAAACAAGGGATTGATAAAATAGAATCTTAAATCTAAAAAGACTGTATTCGCAAGATAGCTAATAGACGTATCCGAAAAAATATTATTATCGAGATAGATAATGCTAACACGCAAAATTTCCGGCTCATAATTGACTGCTTTTCTATATTTTTTGGCTCGCAATGAGCCGATTAGTTGTAATAATTTGAGTTTTATGAGCCGAAAATATACTTATAGCGAAAAAACATTAGATGAAATTCTTCAATACTTGCACTTTAATCCAAATTCCTCAAGGAGCGATATCGAAGCACATCTAACAAATTTACCGAGCCTTGCCACATTAAAGCGTATATTGGCTGGAGCAATTAAAAACAATCTAATTTTATCAAGCGGCAAAGGTCGCGCTTCAAGATATTCCATAACGCCTAAAGCCCACTTATTGATGTCATTTGATGTTGATGCCTACTTTAAGGAAGAAATAGATGAGCGCATCGTCCAAACGTCTTTCAATTTTGACCTGATTGACAAGCTACTTCCATCGATAGATATATTTTCAGATTTGGAACAGAATGAATTGTCGCATTTGCAACAGGCTTTTACTGCCAATATTGCAAAATTGGCCCAACAAGAATACGATGAGGAAATGGAACGCTTGGGAATTGATTTAAGTTGGAAATCCTCCCAAATAGAAGGTAATACTTATTCGTTACTCGAAACCGAGCGTCTTTTGAAAGAGCGTCAAGAGGCTAAGGGAAAAACAAGAGAGGAAGCTATTATGCTGTTAAATCATAAAGCGGCTTTAAGATTTATACTTGATACACCCGATTATATCAATTCGCTCTCCGTTTCCGCAATAGAGGATATTCACAGCATTCTTGTGAGAGATTTAAATGTCAACCGAAACATACGTACAAACAGAGTCGGCATTACCGGAACAAATTATCGCCCTCTCGATAATGATTTTCAAATAAAAGAAGCAATGCAATCCGCCTGTAGTCTGGTAAATTCGCGCAAAAGTGTATTCGAAAAAGCGCTTCTTTCACTGCTACTTATATCGTATATTCAGCCCTTTGCCGATGGGAATAAACGTACGGCGAGAATAGTAAGCAACGCGCTTTTAATTGCCAATAAATCGTGTCCGCTCTCGTTTAGAACTGTGGATTCTATTGATTACAAAAAGGCGATGTTGGTATTTTATGAGCAAAACAACATTACCCCCTTCAAAAAGATCTTTATAGAACAGTTTAAATTCGCGGTGGAAAATTATTTCTAAAATATTCTTTACTTATAAATATTGACTGTAAATCACCATAGATAGAAGGATATATTTTGTGACAACAATACAAAAGGCCCGCTTTCTCCTGAAAATAAAGTTAATGCATACAAAAATTCCTGTATGGCGTAGCTTCTATGTACCTTCCAATATTTCGTTATGCAGATTGCACATCGCAATACAAATGGTAATGGGATGGAGAAATTCACATATGCACGAGTTTAAATTCGGCAAACTAATATTTCTACCAAACAATGCCTACGCAGATGCCACTAGCGAAAATACCTTACCTGAAGGTAACTTAAAGCTAAATACCTTTGTCACAAAAAAAGAGGATTCGTTTATTTATAATTACGATATGGGTGATTATTGGCAGCACAAAATCACGCTCGAAGATACTAATTACAATGCGGGAGAAGAGAATCCTGTGTTATGTATCGACGGTAAGGGAACTTGTCCGCCCGAAGATGTCGGTTCGATTGAGGGATTTGAACATTTTTGCAAAGTAATCAATAATCCCAAGAACAAAGAGTATTCAAAAATGCACAAATGGGTATACGATTTCCAAGCTTATCCGAATGATATGAAATGGCCCGACGGATTTGAAATAGATAAAGTAAATGAAATTTTGAAATCGGAATTCCGCCTAAAAAGGAAATAATTATAGTTTTTCACTAATCGATATTATATCCAGTCGGGTAAATCTTAAAATACCTATCAGCATCTTCCTTTGTTGCTACTCCTCGGTAGTGTTTAAAGAGTATATCTGTGCCTTTATGTGACATTATCAAAGCCGTATCTTGGAAGTCTCTTTTCCAAGCAACGTGGTAGCTTGCAAAACTGTGCCTGAAAGCATTGTGGGGCGGGATTCTCTTTTGTGGGAATTTGCCGTTCTCGTCTGGAGTTTTTAACTGTTTCCCATTCACGAGCAATCCCGCTCTGCGCAGGGCACTCTCTCG
>JABLTK010122697.1_pt1 | contig 24978 bp, 19 predicted proteins | sample 7160131 | NCBI WGS metagenome assembly JABLTK01 (sample SAMN14651221, study PRJNA627086) | human gut metagenome | isolation source: feces | host: Homo sapiens
CGGCCTCGCGCATACGGCGATAGTCCTCCGCCGGCGGTTTTCCCGCAGCGGAGCGAAACGTCATACCATTTGTCCGAGAATGCGCCGTTGCAGCAGTTCAAGACGCCTTTTTTGACGACATTGCGAATGGCGCCTTCCATAACGCCCCACGACGAACTTGTGCTGAGGAATACGGGGTCGTTCGTATAGAACAACTGTTTGAGGCGCGGCATAAAACCGTCGACAAGCTTTACGAAGTCTTTGCTTCTGTGTCCGACAATCGGAGTAATCATCGCCTTATAGGTCTTTTCGGAAACCGCTACGGGTCCGGGAATGAACAATTTGTATGACATATGTTATTGTTTTTGTTTGATGTTGAGAATTTGGGAAAAGTAAAAAAGCCTAACGAAAATTCGTCGGGCTTAGTCAATCATATTTTGAGATTTTATGATTTTTGTATTTTTTTCGGCCAAAGTTATCGTGCGGGGCTTTACATTTTTAGCCTCTTCTTCGGTCAATTGCGCGAAGGACATAATCACGAGAAGGTCGCCGACGTTTCCGAGGTGTGCCGCCGCGCCTCTTATGGAGAACATTCCGCTTCCGCGCGGGGCGGGTATGGCGTATGTCTCGAAACGCTGTCCGTTCGAGATGTTGCCGACCAGTATTTTTTCGTACGGCATCATGCCGACCTTGTCCATAAGGGCTTGGTCGATTGCGAGCGAGCCTTCATAATCTATGCGTGCGTCCGTCGTTTCCGCCCGCAAGATTTTCGACTTTAACATTTCAACTAACATCGGATTTTCTCCTCTAAATATTTTAGTAAAAGCCGCCAGAAATATAAAAAAACGGCGACCAGTCAACTCTTTTTTACATTAGAGCGTTATTTTCGCCGTTTTTTATGTTTAATAATTTCGTTTAATCAAGGAAAATATCGCGTTGCCCCTGTCCTTTGTCGGGGCCTATAAGGCCTCTGTCTTCAAGCTCTTCGATGATTTTTGCGGCTCGGTTGTAGCCTATCCCGAGTTGGCGCTGCAAATAAGATATGCTCGTTTTGTTGCTTTCGCGGATAACCCCCACGGCTTTGGCAATCATAGGGTCGCCGAATTTTCCGCCGTCGTCGCCGTCGCCGTCGTCCTCTTCGGTGGCCTTGTCTATTTGCGATTGCACGTCTTCCGCGTATTGGGGCTCGCCGTTTACTTTAAGGGAGTCCACGATGGCCTCGATTTCCGCGTCGGAAAGAAACGCGCCCTGCGCCCTCACGGGGTCGGAAGTTCCGTTGTTGAGGAAAAGCATGTCGCCCCAGCCGATGAGCGCCTCCGCGCCCTTGCGGTCGAGTATCGTACGGCTGTCTATCTGCGACGTCACTTTAAAGGCTATTCGCGTGGGCAAATTGTTTTTGATAAGCCCCGTGACAACCTTTACGTCGGGACGCTGCGTGGCGATTATCATATGGATTCCGGCGGCGCGCGCCAACTGCGTTATTCTTGCTATGTAATGCTCAACCTCCTTGCCGACTACGCTCATCAAATCGGCGAGTTCGTCGATTATGCAGACGATGTAGGGCAGTTTTTCTTCGGGAAGCTCTATGTTGTCGGCGTTCGGGTCGCTTTCCGCGCTTGTCGCCAGCGCGGCCTGTCGCTCTTCCGCCGTCAAATCGGCAAACTCCTCTTCGGCTCGTTCCATCTGCTCTTTGTCCTTGAGGATTTTCGCGTTGAAACCGTCGATATTTCTAACGCCGGCTTTGTTGAAAATCTGGTATCGGCGCATCATTTCCGAAGTCAGCCATTTTAGGGCGGCGGCCGCTTTTTTTACGTCGCTTACCACGGGGATAAGCATATGGGGGATAGAATTGTACCCCTGCAACTCGACCATCTTGGGGTCTATCATTATAAGGCGCAAATCCTGCGGCGTCATCTTGTAAAGGAAGGAAATTATAATGGTGTTTATGCAGACGCTTTTTCCCGAATTTGTCGAACCCGCGATTAGCGCGTGGGTCATTTTTTTGAGGTTGGCGACAATCGGCACGCCGGTTGCGTCTTTGCCGAGGGCGATTGGTATTTCAAATTTGTTGTCGCGCCACTGCTTCGATTGGAGAACCTCGCGCATTGTAACGTTTAGCCTGTGCTTGTTGGGCACCTCTATGCCGACCGTTCCGCGTCCGGGGACGGGCGCGATGATTCTGACTTTTTCCGCCTTGATGCCCGCGGTTATGTCGTATTCAAGGTTGGCTATTCTGCTGATTTTTACGCCGGTCGCCGGCTTTACCTCGTAGCGCGTGATGACGGGACCCGAATACGCCTTTTCGGGAATCACCTTAACTCCGAACGAGCCGATTACTTCGACTATTTCGGCCATGCGCGCATTATAGTCCTCTTCGGGAATGTCGTTTTTATCCACCGGTTCGGCGAGAAGTTTTAAGGACGGGAACACGTAGCCGTTTTTCTTTTTCGGCGTCAGCGGCGCGTCCACCTTTTCGTCGACAATCTTTGCGACTTCAAGTTTGGGCATTGGCGCGTCTTTGTCGTTCGGCGCGGTTTTCGCGGCTTTTGCTGCTGCTTTCGGCAAATCCGTTTCTTCCGTTTTTCCGAGGTCTCCGTTTTGCGGAAATTCAACGACCTTGGTTTGCTGAAAATCCTCTTCGCAGTCTTCGTCGTCGAATCTCGATGTGAAGTCGGATATCGGCTTTTCTATTTCCGCCGCGCCGTTTCCGCTTGGGGGGAGTTCCGCCGCGTCTTCGGCGAGGGGGGCTTCCTCTCGGCTTGAAGTTGCCGCCGTATCTTGCGGCGTTTCCGCGGAGGTCTGTTCGGGCGAAATATCGGCAGCCTGTTCATGTAGGGTCTGCGGAATTTCCGTTTCGTCCGCCTCGCCGTGCGAGCGCATTGAAATTTTTATGCGTCTGGGCATGGCGGCGATTTCGTCGTCGTCGTCTTTGTCGGAGCTTCTTTGGGAGAGCAATTTTTTTGGCAGCCAGGAAACGGCAATCCAGAGTATCCGCACTATTCTTATAAAGACGTGCGGCGATTTTTTCGCCACTCCGGCAAGCTCTTTCGCCGCCTCAATCGGACTGTCCACAAAGACTACAACCACGCAAATGAAATACAAACTGCCGATTAAAAGCGCGCTGCCCGTAATGTTGAGAAAAGGGCGAAGCAGATTGTCGAATATCACCGCGCCGAATTTTCCGCCCCAGCCCGACGGGAATGTCGCCGATTGGAGCGAGCCGTCGCCCGCGTATGCCTGAATGACCGACCAGAGTATCGAAAAAAGCAGAAGTCCCAAAATCGTCGCGGCGAATGTGGTTTTTGATATCGCCGACGCGCTTCGCTGAAAGCACATAATGCCCAGCCATACAAGATAGACGGGAATCATGTAGGAGGCGATGCCGATTGCCAGATAGGACGCCGCGCAGAAAGTTGCTCCGAATTTTCCGCAAATATTGAATCCCGCGCTTTGCGTGGAGGACATGAAGGGTTCAAAATAATGCCGCAGAAATATTTCCTGACCGGCCGTATAGTCGAGAACCGACAGTCCCACGACGATGCCGATAAATATGAGAACCGCCGCCGCCGCCAAATGCCTGCGTCCGACGATTTCGCCAAGTTTTTCGCCTCTTTTAATTTTCGCCATTATGCTTTTTTCTCAAAAATATTATTTAAAAACCGAATTGTCCAACAACTTTTGCGCGTGGGCAAGGGCGGAGTCCGACGTTCTGTCTCCCAGCATTCTTGCCAGTTCCACAACGCGTTTTTGTTTTTCGTTTCCGATTGGGCTAATCGACACGTTGGTCGAGTTTTTCGTCTGAGTTTTTTCCACAAGGAAATGGTTGTGGGCGCATGCCGCCACTTGCGGCAGGTGGGTCACGCAGAAAACCTGCCGTTTTTTTGCCAGAGCAGCAAGCTCTTTCCCCACTTCCACCCCTATTTCTCCGCCGACATTTGCGTCGACTTCGTCGAAAACGAGAACCGGGGTGTCGTCCGCCTCGGCGAGAACGGTTTTGAGCGCGAGCATAACCCTCGCAAGCTCGCCGCTTGATGCGATTTTCGCCAAAGGCTGGGTTTCGATTCCCGCGTTTGCGCCGAATAGAAATTCGCACGAACTTCCGCAATCGGGCGAGGGTTGTTTTTCTGCCGATATGCCGATTTTTAAAGTCGCGTTTTTAAATCCCAGCCGCGCGAGGATTTTTTCGACCGCCGCCGACAGCGCCTTTGCGCCTTTTTTTCTTGTTTCCAAAATGGATTCGGCAACGGGCTTCAACTTTTCGAGAATTTCCGCCTCGCGCTCCTCCAACTTTTTTATGGAAGATTTTACGTCGGACTGCGTCGCTATTTTTCTTTTCATTTCGTCGCGGGCATCGCGGACGAGCTCGGGGGTCGCGCCGTATTTGCGCGCGAGCGAAAGCCAGTCGGACATTCTTTTCCTGACGTCCTCTATTTCCTCCTCCGACATATCGCACGAGCGGGACAGCCGAGCGTATTCTTCGGCGATGTCCGAGAGCTCGACGGCTGCGTTCGAGAGCCTTTGCGTCAGCGACGCCGCGGCGTCTCCCGCCCCGTCGAGATCCGATGCTAGCCTGTTTGCCTGCGACAATATTCCCGAAACGCCGCCGTCCCCTTCGAGAAGTTCGTAGACGGCGTTCGATTTTTCCACAATCTCGCTCGACATCTCCGCGACTTTCGAGGCGTTTTCGAGTTCGGCGATTGATTCGTCGTTGGGGTTTATCGCGTCTATCGTTTCGATTTGCGATTTTAGAAAGTCGATTTCGTCGGCGGTCAGTTGCTTTGAATTTTTCAGCGTCCCGATTTCGTCGAGAATTTGTTTCCTCTCTCTATATAATACGAGATATTCTTCGCGCGATTTTTTGTTTCCGCAAAAATTGTCGAGCATGGCAAGCTGGTTTTTCGCGGAGAAAAGTTTCTGCGGCTCGTGCGGGCCGTGGAAATCGACCCAGTATCCGCCGAGCGCCGAGAGGACGGAAAGCGGGGCGAGCGCGCCGTTTATGAATATCCGTCCCGATTTTTCGCGGTTTATGATGCGCGACAGCACGAGCGCGTTGTCGGCGCATTTTTCGATTCCGTTTTCTTCGAGAAACGAATCTATCTTCGAAGTGTCCGGAAACGAGAGCAGGGCTTCCACTTTGCAGCATTCCGCGCCGTTTCTTATAATTTCCTTTCCGCATCTGTTGCCTGCCAGAATCGACAACGCTCCGAGCATGACGCTTTTGCCCGCGCCGGTCTCGCCGGTGACGGCGGTAAACCCCGCGGAAAATTCGATGCGCGCGCCTTCAAGCAGCGCCAGATTAGAAATCTTTAAAAATTCAATCATTTGCCCAATATTACAATGGACGGCGATATTTGCATTTTTTAGGGAATTTTCCAAGCACGATTTTTTCAAAAGAAAATCATTTTTGCAGTTTCGGCGATAAATTCCGCCAAGAGGGGCGGGGATTTATAGCCTTGACAACGACCGTCGAAAGATGAGAATTCCCCGCTTGATTTATTTTTTACGAATATCCGTTTTTTCATATCATACGAAACGATTTTAAATGAAACAAAGGACAATACTTAGGGAAGCGTCAATCAACGGCACAGCTTTGCATACTGCCGCGAATGTCACTTTGACATTAAAACCCGCCGCCGAAAATACCGGTTTGGTGTTTCGTCGCAAAGACATTTACGCGAAGCCGGAAATAAAGCCGCATATCAGTCTCGTTTCGTCCGATTTGGTCAGGAATACGGGGGTAACGTCGGGCCACATAAAACTTCATACGATAGAGCACGTCCTCAGCGCGCTCAACGGCATGGGCATCGACAATTGCGTGGTCGAAATGGACGCCGCGGAACCGCCTATTCTCGACGGCTCGTCAAAACTTTTTGTAAATTTGATTCAGCAGGCCGAACCCGTCGAGCAGGAGGCCGAGCGTCCTGAGTTCTTTTTGCAGGAGCCTGTCTCGGTTTCGGAAGGCAACCGCTCGTTAATCGCGCTGCCCTACAACGGCCTTAAAATCACCTGCACATCGGCGGACGACAGGGGAATTCACACGCAGCACCTTTCAATAGACATCGACCCCGAAACATATCAGGCGGGCATCGCTCCGGCGAGAACCTTCACCGTTTACGAGGATATCGAGGCGCTTCTTAAAATGGGTAAAATTCAGGGCGGAAGTCTGGACTCCGCAATCGTCATAAAAGGCGACAAGATTTTATCGAAAGAGCCGCTGCGCTATCAGGACGAATTTGTGCGCCATAAGATACTCGACATCATCGGGGATATCGCGCTTTTGGGCGTCAAGCTGAACGCGCATATCGTCGCCGTGCGTCCGGGGCACGCTCTCAACGCCAAGTTGACGGAAAAAATCTTCAAGCAGATGGAGTCTTTGAAAACGGCCGAAAAGGACGTTTCAAAACCTAAACCGCAACCGGCGGCGGCGCATCCCAAAATCTTTACGGAATCGACCCTCGACGCCCGAAGGATTCTCGAACTTCTGCCCCACCGCTATCCCTTCGTGCTTATCGACAGAATCACCGAAACGCGCGGAAATACGGAGCTTACGGCGATAAAAAACGTAACCATCAACGAACAATTTTTTCAGGGGCATTTCCCCGGAAACCCCGTTATGCCGGGCGTTCTCCAATTGGAGGCGATGGCGCAGGCGGCGGGCATATTGATGCTCAGGCAAATCGACGGCGAAGACAAGCTCGCGTTCTTTATGAGCGCCGACAAAGTCAAGTTCCGCCGCGCGGTAAAGCCGGGCGACCAGCTGCAAATCGACGTAAAAATAACCAAGTCGCGCGGTGAAAAAATCGCCTGCGCTCAGGCCGAATGCAAGGTAGCTGGCAAAACGGTTTCTTCGGCAGACTTGATGTTCGCCATTATGGACGCCGCCGACGCGCCGTAGAATTTTTTTTAAACTTCCATCAACCGTTGCAAGAATGACAAAAATACATCCAACAGCAATAATCGAAAAGGGAGCGGAACTCGCGGACGATGTCGAGGTCGGCGCATATGCGTATGTGGGAGCCGAAGTTAAAATAGGAAGCGGCACGATAATCGCCCACCACGCAACCGTCGACGGCAACACCGTCATCGGCTGCAACAACCAGATTTTCCCCTACGCCTTTATCGGCGGAAAAACGCACGACCTGAAATTCAAGGGCGGAAATCCGGGATTGCTAATCGGAGACAGAAACGTTTTCCGCGAATATACGACGGCGCACCTCGCAACCGCCGACGGCAACAACACAATCATCGGCAACGACAACAATATTTTGGCGTATAGCCATATCGCCCACGATTGCGTCGTTGGCAACAAAATCGTAATGAGTTCGCACGCGGCGTTGGGGGGGCACGTTATTCTCGAAGACAACGCCGTGATAGGTTGGGGAAGCGGCGCGCACCAATTTTGCAGAATAGGCGCGTACGCAATGCTCAGCGCAAGCTCGAAACTGGTTAAAGACCTTCCTCCGTTTTTTATGGCCGACGGTTCGCCCGCCGAAGTTTGCGCCATCAATAAAATCAACATGCAAAGAAACGGTTTCAGCGTGGAGGAAATAGACGTTGCGTACAGCGCGTTCAAGCTTATTTACAAACACAGGCTGTCGCGCACGCACGCCATTCAGGCTTTGTCCGAACGCGAAAACGCCGCGGAATCCCGCGTAATTGCGGCGATTATAGACTTCGCGCACGGCGCGTCCGAAAGGGGTCTGGCGTAGGACGGTTTTGTTTTTTTTCGGAAGAATCGAAAATCGCCTTGCGGAAAGAGTCCCGAAGGCGATTTTTTTATAGGGGATTTCTAAAAATCGGCTTAAAAGTCAAAAATCACGGGCATTGGAAATGAAAACAAATCTCACATCGAAAGCGCACGAAATAGCTGCCGAATTTTTCGCGGGCAATCCGCCGATTTTCGCCGTGGACGCGACGGTCGGCAACGGTTGGGATACGCTGTTTTTGTCGCGGCTTGTTGGCGGCGGAGCGGTATTCGGTTTCGATATCCAAAAGGAGGCGCTCGGTCGGGCGGGGGAGCTTCTCGAAAAAAATGCGCAAAGCGGAAACGTAGTGCTGTTTCTCGACGGACACGAAAATATGCAAAAACGGATTCCGCAGGAGGCTTGCGGAAAAATAAACTGCGTGTATTTTAATCTCGGCTGGCTGCCGAAGTCGGATAAAACCACCGTCACAAAGGCGGAGACGACCGCCGCCGCGCTCAGCTCGTCGCTGGATATAATCGACAAGTCAAACGGTTTGCTTTCGGTGCTTTGCTACCGCGGACACGAGGGGGGCGCGGAGGAGTACGGGCGGGTTTTGCGTTTCTTTTCGGAGCGGTTCGGCGCAAATTTTGAAAAATATCTCGACGAACAAAATGACGTTTCTCCCGTCTTGATGGTTGCAAAATTTTCAAACAAAAATAAATTACAAAAAAGTGTTTAAAAAATCATATAACTGTTTCATCTTAAAACCATGGAAAAATTGTTGAAACTAATGCTCGACGGAGAGGCTCTCTCGACCGAACAAATGGGAAAGATTCTCGGCTACACAAAAGACGAGCTGGACGCGGAGCTGAAAAAGCTCAGCGACGCGGGCATTTTGCTCGGTTGGCGTCCGGTGATAAATCCCGATGTGGAGGATTCCCTCGTGCACGCGGCAATCGAATTGCGGATAAATCCGGAGCGGGACGGCGGATTCGACAGACTCGCCCAGCGCATAAGCAAATTCGAACAGGTCGATTCGTGCTATCTCATGAGCGGCGCGTACGACCTTCTGCTTTTCGTCAAGGCAAAATCGCTTCGCGGCGTGGCAAGCTTCGTTTACGAAAAACTGGCCACAATCGGCGGAGTTACGTCTACCGCGACCCACTTCTTTCTGAAAACATACAAGCAGCAGGGCTTCCTGATTCAAAAGGACGTCAACGGCGGCGAGAGACTTTTCTATTCCCCGTAGAATTTTTTTTGCGGAATTTAACGGTCGGGAATCCGGCAAGGCCGCGGACGAGTTTTCGCGGCGGCAAATTTTTTATTAAACTTTATTAGAAGAAAATGAAAGAACCAAAAGATTTTGTGGCAAAACACGTGAGAGACCTTCCGCGTTCGGGAATACGCGAATTTTTCGCCATCGCCGCCACCATGGAGGACGCCATATCGCTCGGTATCGGCGAACCTGATTTTGTCACGCCCTGGCATATTCGCGAAGCCGCAATTTTCGCCCTCGAAAAAGGCAAAACGTCGTATACCGACAATCTCGGGCTCCGCCGCCTGCGCAACGAGATTTCCAAATACGTCTGCAAAAATTACGGGATATCGTACGATGCGGCGGGCGAAATTATGGTTGGCGTCGGGGTGTCGGAAGTTATGGATTGCGCGCTTCGGGCAATCATAAACCCGGGCGACAAAATAATGTACCACGAACCGTGTTTCGTTTCCTACTCCCCGAGCGTGAAGATGTGCCACGGAATCCCGATAGCGGTCAAGACCCGCGCCGAGGACAATTTTTCGTTCAACATGGAGGAAGTCCGCAAATCTTGGCAGCCGGGCTGCAAGGCGATTATAATCAATTTTCCCACCAATCCGACCGGCGGCGTCGCCGAGGCTTCGCAGCTGAAAGAGCTTGCCGAGTTCGTAAAGGAAAAAGACATGCTCGTAATCACCGACGAAATTTATTCCGAGCTTACATACGAAGGCGGGCACGTTTCAATCGCCTCCTTCGAGGGAATGAAGGAGCGCTGCATTTTCCTGCACGGCTTCTCCAAGGCTTTCGCCATGACGGGTTTCAGAATCGGATACGCATGCGCGCCAAAGGGAATCGTCGACGGAATGATGAAAGCCCACCAATACGCGCTGATGTGCGCGCCCATTGTCTCGCAGGAGGCCGCTATCGAAGCCCTCGTCAACGGGCGCGACTCTATGGAGAAAATGCGCGAGCAATACAACCGCCGCCGCGACTTTATCGTTGGCAGGTTTAACGAGATAGGAATGGATTGCTATTATCCGAAAGGGACGTTTTACGCGTTTCCGTGCATTAAAAAATTCGGAATGTCGTCGATGGAATTTGCAAAGAAAGTTTTAAACGAGGCGAAAGTTGCCGTCGTGCCGGGGACGGCATTCGGCGAATCGGGCGAAGGGTTTGTCAGGGCAAGCTTCTCGACCAGCTATGAAAATCTCGTCGAAGCGGCCGACAGAATAGAGGCCGCAATTTCAAAATGGTAAAATAATATGGAAAACAAATCCGAAGGTAAAAGCGTGGCGTTGGTCGGCAGACCGAACGTCGGCAAAAGCAGGCTTTTCAACAGGCTGTTGGGAAAGCGCGTGTCGATTGTACACGACCAACCGGGCGTCACGCGCGATATTGTCGTCGAAAAACTTTCGGACAAAACGCTTTTGATGGACACGGGCGGCATGGGCGCAACGCCCGAAATGACGCAGAAGGTCATCGCCGACGCGACAAACCAACAGGCGGAATTTGCCATTGTCGCCGCCGACGTAATAATATTCGTAGTCGATTCGCAGGCCGGACTTACGCCGCTCGACGAGGAAATCGCGCAGCTTTTGCGCTCGTCGGGCAAGCATGTGATTCTCGCCGTCAACAAGGTCGATTTGCCCATGCACGCGGAGCGGGCGGACGAATTTCACAGGCTCGGATTTAAGGATACCGTAGAGGTTTCGGCCGAACACGGCTACGGCATGGAAAATTTAATCGGGCTAATCGAGCGCGATTGCGGCGACATCTCGACGCCTCCCGCCGACGACGCCGCGGAACGCGTTAAAATAAGCGTCGCCGGCAGGCCGAATGTCGGAAAAAGCTCGATTCTAAACAGGCTTTTGGGCGAAAACAGGCTTATCGTAAGCGATGTCGCGGGAACAACCCGGGACAGCGTAAAGTGCGACATCGACGCGCCGCTGAAAAACGGCGAAGTTATGAAATTCAGGCTGTACGACACCGCCGGCCTGCGCGTAAAACGCAAGACGAACACTTCGCTCGACTACCTTTCGTCGCTGCGCACGCGCAAGGCGATTGAATCGTCGGACGTCGTGCTGCTGGTTGTCGACGCGATGGAGGGCGTTTCCGAATTGGACAAACGCCTTGCGGGCGAAATTATCGAAAACGGGGCTTCGCTGATTGTGGTCGTCAACAAATGGGACTACGCCACCGAAACTTTCGCCAAAGAGCCGTTGAGGGGCTACAAGGATATCCGCGAATTCGGGGCGGCATTCGACGCCGCGGTTCGCAAGGAGCTTTACGCAATAGGCGATTCACCGATTTACTTCGTTTCGGCAAAAGACGACAAGGGCGTTGACAAACTTCTCGAGGCGGCATGGAGAATGTATCAAAAAATGAACATGTCGGTGCCGACTTCCAAGCTCAATTCCTGCATCAAAAAACTGCTCGACGAAAATCCGCCCAAATACGTTTCGGGCAAGCGTTTCAAGGCGTATTACAGCGTGAAAATTTCCTCCCGCCCGTACACTATAAGAATGTATTGCAACAGGGCGGACGTTTTGAGCGAATCGTACCGCCGCTATCTGACAAACGGAATCCGCGAAAAACTGAATCTCGGAGGTGTGGCGATAAAACTCGAAACCGTCGGCAAAGTTTCGCAGACGCTGCAGGAGAGAATGGAAAATAAAAATAAAAAATGAGAACCGCCTTTTTCGCCTCCGACCCGATTGCCCTCGACGCGATTGAATTTTTGCGCAAATCGCGGGAATATCCGCTTGCATGCGTCGTCAGCAATCCCGACAGGCCGAAAGGGCGCGGGAACAAAGTTGCGCCGAACGAAGTTTCCGCATGGGCCATTGCCAACGGAGTCGAGCTTCTGCGTCCGGAAAACGGAGTCGACGAAGCCGCCGTGTCGCGTTTGCGCGAATTGAATGTCGAGCTGATTGTCGTGATGGCGTACGGCTGCATGCTGGAAAACAACGTGCTTGAATACGGCAAGTATCCGTGCCTAAACCTGCACGGCTCCATTCTTCCCAAATATCGCGGCGCGTCGCCTATCGAGACGGCGATAGCCTTGGGCGATGTCGAAACGGGCGTCAGCCTTATGCGCATAGTGAAAAAAATGGACGCCGGCGCGGTTTGCGATGTCGAAAAAATCGCGATAGACCCGACCGATACGGCGGCCACGCTGAGAAAAAAATTCCGCGAGGCTTCGCCGAGGCTTTTGGCGAGAAATCTTGACGCCATAAAAAACGGCACGGCAAAATTCATCGAACAGGACGAGTCTCTCGTTTCGTACACGCGCAAATTCGACAAGTCGGATATGGCAATCGATTTTTTCGCTCGCGGAAAAAATATCGTGGACAGAATACGCGCATTCGGCTGCGGAATTTTCGAATACGGCGGAGAGCCGATAAAAGTGCGCGACGCCGAATTTGAAGCGCGCGCGACGCCGGAAATTCCGGCGGGAAAAGTTTGCGGGGCGTCCGCGCACGGAGGGCTGCGCGTAGCGTGCGCGGACGGAATAGTTTCGTTTTTTTCTCTTCAAAAACCCTGCGCGAAAATGATGAACGCAAAAGATTTTTTTTCCGGATATAAAATTTCCGTCGGAGAAATTTTAAAATCCCAAAAGTATAAAAATCTGTTGAAATAAATTTTTTTCAAAAAATAAAAAAATATATTGCAAAAACAATAAAAAGAGTTCAAAAAATATTTAACAAAAAGAGTTTGTCTCACGAAACTATTTCAATAAAAAAAGAGAGATGATATTGTCCGCATATTCGATGCTACGAAAGGTATTTTGGAAAAATACTTTCGCTCATTCTCTCTCTCTAATTAATAAAAAATGCCATAATTTTTGGCGAAAAGAATTTTCTATTTATTCAAAATTTTTAACCGGCAAATATTCCGGCGGAAAAATTCTTGCGCTATTTCGGACACTTCATTGCACAGTTCTTCGTTGACGCCGGTTCGGCATTTGCGGAGGCAATGTTAATAAACGAACAAAACCAAATACATAATATTATGGCAAAAACAGTAGCAAAAAAAACGGCGGTGAAAAAAGCTCCCGCTAAGAAAGCAGTAAAAAAAGTCGCGGCGAAAAAAGTAGCAGCGAAAAAAGCGCCCGCAAAAAAGGCGGTAGCTAAAAAGGCTCCTGCGAAAAAAGCGGCAGCTAAAAAAGCTCCGGCCAAGAAAGCCTGCGCGAAAAAGGCCTGCGCGAAAAAAGCTTGTGCGGCAAAAAAAACGGTAGCCAAGAAAGCTCCCGCCAAGAAAGCCTGCGCAAAAAAATGCGCCTGCAAAGCTAAGAAATAAATTTGTACTCGACGCTTTTGCGCGCATCTTGCGGTTCGTGCAAAAGCGTCGATTTTTTTTTTATTGCGCAATGTCCTTTCGGGCATTGTTTTTTTATGTCCGCAAACGGCGGCCGCAAAAAAAGCGCGTCGTGAAACGCGCCTTTGCATTATGCATAATATCTCTTGATTATGCGCCGAAAGCCGATTGAGCCGAGCGCCACCAGTTATAGTGCTTGTTTTCCAACTCTTCTTTTGAAGGCATCGGATAGTACAGCATTTCGTCGCCTGCGCCGACATAGAAGCCGTTTTTGATTGTCCGGTAAAGGAAGTCCACCACCGAACGGGCAACGACCTTATTGTTCTTGCCGCCTTTATTGCGAACCTGCATCAGGCAATATCTCAGGTGATATTGGTTGATATACGGCAGATTTCCCAAGTCTCCGTTTTCGGGATCGGATTCGAGCGCGCCGAGTTGCAAATCGCAAAAGGCGATTTTATCGACATGGACGAGTCTGTCCTTCGATGTGAGACGGGCGACGTATTCCTTCGGATTTAAGATGCTCGCCACTCTCGGCCGGCAGGGGGCGAGATCCTGATATAGATAAAGGTGCGAATTGGCGTCGGCACGGAACGGCTCGGATTTCAATTCGAGAGTTTTTCCGTCGGAAGTTACGACATACAAGTTTCTGAAGGCCGACATGGGAATGTGTTCGAGAACCCTGTATACCGAGAGGTAAACGGACTTGTGCGGCTTTCCGTCTTCGTGGGGTTTGCAGAGTTCGTCGATTTTTCCGACAGGAAGATAGTCGGACTTGAAGTCGGGATCGATTTCAAAGAATATTGCCTGGTCGCAGTTTCGACGAAAAACGCCCGTCGCAAAATAGCTTCCGAATTCTTCGGGCGGAAGGTTGGAGGCTATCAGGGCTTCCGGAATAAGGGACAGATATAAGTATTTTTTCATTTTTTCCTTAATATTCGTTTGTAATTGATAACGTCCTCTGGACTGGAAATAAAAATAGAAATTCCGCAGAATTATTTCAAGCAAATTACGATTATATTCGGAAAAAATGAAGTATGTAAAAAACAAAAAACCGCGGAAGGATTCTTCGGCGGTTTTTAGCGGCAAAGAGCTATTTTAGGCGATAGGGGACTTTTTTCAGCCGCGCCGAAACGTCTCCCACAAAGTTTACGGCGTCCGCGGGGGAATAGTCTTTTCCGAGCGGAAGCTTTTTCGACGGAGTCATCGTTCTGAGTAAAACGGCGACGCTGCCGTCAACCATATTGCCCATATAGTCGCCGCTTCTGCTCATTACGATGTCGCCTTCGTTCGGCGAGAACGTTCCGAAAACCGACTGGATAAGCCCGACGTCGAGTTGCGCGTAGGCGTTGTTTTTAAAATCGGCTCGGAAGGGTATTTGCCCGTAGTAAAATTTCGACGGATTGATTACGACGCAGTCCGAAAACGTGAAGAAATTTTCCGGTTGTCTCAGAGGCTCGATTTTTTCCTTTTCGACGAAGGCCGAAGGCACTTGAAGCGCGAGCAGGCGCGGGTCTTCGGCTGTCGAATAAATTGCGGAGGGCTGGAATCTGTAGGCTTTGCCTTGCACGGAAATTGAAAGGGTTTCGGGAGCCAAATACTGTTGGGGATTGGGAACGGGCGCGATTACGGTGTCTCCCGAGTTTATGACGAGCCATATTGCGCCGTCGATTTTTACGGGGATTGCCCGCAACTCTATTGTGGATTCCGATTTTCCGAAGATGCCTTTTTTCGTGTAGGCGAATATCACATTAACAAAGCGCGATTTGATGTTTTCGAATATTTCGGAGGAAGTTTGCGGGCGCAAGTCGCGCACGTTTTGCGTAAGCTTTTCCTGCTGCGTCGCGAGCTCTCCCACGCCGACCGCCAGAGTTTCGGCGTGTTCGCGGATTTTTTCCTTCTCGTTTTTTTCTATGTCAACGAGCGTCTGGTAGCGCTTGATATTTTCCTCGTAGATTTGGGTTTTTGTCGTGGCGACTTCAAGTTGTGTCGCGAGGGCGCGTTTTTCGGTTTCGATTGCGCGGTTTTCGCTTTTCAGCGCCTCGCCTTCGACTTTCAGCTTTTCGAGATATTCCTTGTTTAGCCTCAGTTCGGTTTGTACGGCTTCGAGCTTTTGTTTTGTGGAAGAGTCCATCTGTTTCATGTCGCCGAGTCTTTTTTCGAGCGTCAGGCGTTCCTGCGCCGATTTTTCAAGCCTCGCGCTTGCCGACATAATTTCCTCCTGAAGCCTTTGGTTGCGCTTTTCGGTAGACTCCACCCGCGATTCCAAATCGCGGCTTTGGGAAAGGATTTTAATGCGCTCCTTTTCCAAATCGCTTTTTGTTTTTGCAAGCTGTTTCAGCTCGCGTTCGCGGGCGTCGAGAATTTTCTTTTGTCTTTCGGCGAGATTTTTATTTTCTTCCGCGACTTTCGCCAATTTGGAGACGTCGGCGTTTATCTCCATGCGCCTGTCGCGTTCGGAGTCGAGGGACATCTTGAGAAGGTCGAGCATTTGCGAGTCGGCGAAGGCCTGCTGCCGCATCGATTCCTCCTTAACCTTCATCGCCGCGTCTTCGGACTGCGGGGAGTCGAAGTTCGCGAGGCTCAAAAGACTCAGCAACAGGAAGTCGCAAATGACTATCATTATTGATTTGCTCATAAGTTGGTTTCCTCCAAAAATTTTTTCCCAATCTTTCAAGATACTTGCGGAAGTGCAAGCTCTTTTGATATTAATGTCTTGAAGAATGCTTATTTTTCGGCAATTATAACGCGAAATTATAGATAAAAAAATGCAGTCCAAACGCAAAAAAGAGATTTCGTTCGACGAACCAAAAAAGAAAACCCTTCACACTGTTACGCTCACGCCCGAACAGGCCGAAAAGCTCGACGCCTGGCTCGACAAACATTTGTGGGCTCCCTACAACGTCAACTACGCAAAGTTCGCCTACAAGGGGCGCGACGTCAACGTCGTTTTTTACGCGTCGGGAAAGCTTGTCGTTCAGGGGAAGGGCACGGAGGAGTTCGTGCAGTTCGTCCTTGAACCGGAAATAACCGGTTTCGCCTCGATGGGCTATGACGACGTCCTCCACCCTGAATGGTACGAACTGCATGCGGGCGTCGACGAAAGCGGAAAGGGCGATTTGTTCGGCCCGCTCGTTTCCGCATGCGTAGTCGCCGACGGGGACGCCGTTCGGGAATGGGTCGCAAACGACTTGCGCGAATCTAAAAAAGTCACCAGCGACGAGGCCGTCCTGCGCATGGCCAAACAGATTAAAAACACAAAAGGCGTAGCCGTAAAAGTTTCCTATGCAAGCATGGAAAAATACAACGCGCTTTACATAAAATTCGGCCGCAACCTAAACAAGCTTTTGGCGTGGTTTCACGCAACCGCCATCACAAGCGCGATAGAAGTCCGCCATGCACCATGGGGCATGCTCGACCAGTTTACAAAACAGCCGCTTGTGCAGCGTCAACTCGATATCCCGAACTTTGAATTAAAAATGCGGACGAAGGCGGAGGAGGATCCCGTTGTTGCGGCGGCGTCCATCATCGCCCGCGCAACTTATATTTATGCGATGCGCAAGCTTTCCGAAGAATGCGGAATAAAATTAAAGAAGGGCGCGAGCGCGGAAGTTCGTTCGCAGGCTGTCGAGATTGTAAGGAAGTTCGGCGCCGAAAGCTTGAAGAAATACGCAAAACTCCACTTTAAAACGGCTGTGGAAGCCATAAACGAGGCTCGCCAATAAAAAAATCCCTTTCCAATAACGCATAAAAAATGTCCTCAAAAAAAGAAAGCGCGATAAAATCGCTGGCAAATTTCGACGCCGAATACTTGACGGGGCGTAGCTGGCTTGTGGGAATCGACGAGGCGGGGCGCGGCTGTCTCGCGGGGCCCGTATGCGCGGGAGCCGTGGCGGTCAGGGCGCGCGCCTACGCAAACCCCTCTTTTCTGGAGGCGCTTTCGCAGTTAAACGACTCGAAAAAGCTTACCGAAAAACAGCGCGGGGAAATTTACGAAAAGCTTTGTTTTCTGAAAAAATCGGGCGAGATAGATTTCGAGGCAGGCTTTGCTTCGGTCGAGGAAATCGAAAGGGTAAACATACTTGCGGCCACTCAAATGGCAATGGCGCGGGCGGCGGAAAAGCTCGACGAACGCTTGCATCTGTGTCTTGGGGCGGCATCGTCGCCGGCTACCCTTTTCGGGGAAATCGCGCTCGACACTTCGAGCGGATTTGTCCTTATTGACGGCAAGCCGATGAAAAAATTTCCCTATTCCCACACGGCCGTCGTAAAGGGCGACGGGTGTAGTCTGGCGATTGCCGCGGCTTCGATAGTCGCCAAAGTCACGCGCGACAGATATATGGAGGATATTTCGGGAAAATATCCGCGATTCGGTTTTGAAATCCACAAGGGATACGGAACTGCCGCGCATCTGCAAAACCTTCTTCTTTTCGGCGCAACCGACATTCACCGTCCGAGCTTTTTGAAAAAAATGCGCGGCGAATCCAAGGAAGAGCGGCAGTCCGAATTGTTTTAATTCAAAAATATCGCATATGAGAAAATTAAATACTGCAAAATTGACGTTGTGGCTGTCGTTGCTTATGGCCGCATTAAATTCGGCGTTTGCGGACGACGCCTTGTTCAAAATGAAAATTTGCGGCGAGGGAAATTCCCTGCCGAAAGATTACGTGCCGGCGTTTATCAGCAACGGCTCGATAGCCACAAGCATAGACAATTTGGGCAATCAAAGGCAGCGCGCCTATTACGATATCGTTCCCGACGTGGCATGGGCGGGGCGCAGATACAGCCTTCCCGAACGCAGCCTTTTTTCCTTCGGGCATTACGACACCAAAATCAAGGTCGACGGCGTCAGTCTTGAAAAGCCCGAAAAGTGGACGCAAACACTCGACACAAAAAACGGATATGTCGAAGTTCTCGCCGAATACGGACAGGCCGACGTAAAGACCGTGGCCTTTGTTGTTCAGGGCGCGGACATTCTGGCCGTAAACAAGGAGGTAAGGACTAAAAACAAAAACGCGAAAGTCGAAATATCTTTCGAATACTCCATGGCCGAAATGAATACAGGCGCCAATCCCGCCAGAATGACGGTAAACGCCGTCGCGGAAAAAAATCGCGCCAGATTCAATTATACGGCTTACGGATATTCCGTTTACAACGGCGAGATTTCCGTGCGTTGCGACAAACCCGCGAAAGTGGAGGCGGCCTCCAATTCGGCTGTTCTGACAACCGCTCGGACGGCGTCGGACGGCCTTGTGTCGGCGTCGTTCTTTGTGTCTTTCGCCGACGACTATCCCGCGCAGAAGCTCGACGAAAAGGCGTCGAAACACGCGGGAATCAGCGTCTACAAAAACGAGGTTCCCGATGTCGAAAAAACAATGGAAACTCAAAAAAAGATTGTATCGAAGGGATTTCAAACGGTTTTTGACGAAAATAAAAAGGCGTGGTTGAAAAAACAAAACAGTTCGTTTATAAAAGTGGACGATGTCCAAATGCTGAAAGCATACAATACGGCTCTTTATTTTCTCCGCTCGCTGAAAACAAAATGGTCGATACCAATCTCGCTTTATTCGCACGGGCAACACTGGAACGGGGCGTATTTTACATGGGATAACGCATTTTCCGTGGCGGGCTTGTGCGCCGCCGGAGATTTTGAAACGGCGAAAATCGCGCCCGAGTACAGGGCGAGAATGCTGCCGGTGGCAAAATACAGGGTCAAACACCCGAGCGGAGATTTTGGCGCGCTCTACGAGCTCTCTACGCGCGAGGACGGCACGAGCGCCGCGCCGCAGCCGACCGGTTTTTGGGGCGGGCATATTTTCCAGAACGCGGCGGTGGCTTCGTTTTGCTATCGCTACTATCTTTTTACCAACGACAGGGAATTTTTGCGCGGCGTTTATCCGGTGATAAGGGAATGCGCCCAATATTATCTTACGTCTTCAATTGCAAAAGACGAAAAGGGGCAAACGGTAGTCTCGAAAACCCTCGACCTTGAAAGGCTCGGCACGGCGTGTCCGAATCCTTTCATGACGTCTTGCGGAATAATCTACAATTTTGAAACTGCTGTTAAATGCGCAAAAATTCTTGGCTTGGAGGACGAATATACCAAGAAATACGAGGAGGCTGCGCGCGAATTGCGCAAATCGCTTCCCAATGACGGCGTCAAATACGTGCCGCGTCCCGACAGAAACGACAAGTCGATAGCGTCCATCGGCGGGCTTTTCCCCTTTACGATTTTCGACGCCTCAAGCGCGCTTCAAAAAAACGCGGCTTACGATTTTGCGGAAAACATATACGAGGTGGGTAATATGTATCCGGTGGGAAAAAACGTTTGCACGTGGTACTATACATGGGCGGCGGCTTCGATGGTTGCTCTCGGCGACAATCGCTATCCCTATATGTGGATTGACAGGTCGTCGAAGAATACGGGCTGTTTTTCCGAAATGTGGGAAATCAAGGAGGAAAATCTGACGAAACGGCCGTGGTTTTCCACCGCGGCGGGAAGCTATATATATTCATTCTGCTCAATGCTGCTTTTGAACGGCGACAACGGGGAAATTATAATAGCGCCGTCCGTTCCCGATGTCTGGAAAAACTTTTCCTTCAATCTTCCCGCATACGGAAATAATTATGTAAACGCGGAATTTAAGGACGGTAAAATAAGGAAATTGAAATTTACGTCCATGTCGGAAAGCTCCGACAAAAACAAAACAATCGTAATTGCCAAGAAATACGTCGACGCGTCCGAAAAGACCGCTGAATGGATTTCCGACGGCGATAACTGGCGCATAAAAGTTTCGGGTTCGTTTGTATACGGTGAATAACCGCCGTTTAAAACGGGCAAATTGACTTCGGAAACTTTTTGGACAATTAAAAAGCTTGCAAGATATTTAAAAATCTTCGTAATTGCCGCGAATAATACTATGAGCGAATCCAATACAGCTATTTTGGCACTCGAAGACGGTAGCGTCTATAAAGGCCGCGCTTTTGGCGCGAAAAAAACGGTCGTCGGCGAGGCGGTATTTAATACTTCAATGACAGGGTATCAGGAAGTCCTGACCGACCCCTCTTATTTTGGTCAGATTGTAACGATGACCGCCGTCGAAGTCGGAAATTACGGCGTCAACAAGGAGGACGAAGAATCGGACGGAATCAAGGTCAAGGGTTTCGTCGTTCGCGAAGTAAGCCCCATTCCCAGCAGTTGGCGCAGCGAAATGTCGCTTCAGGATTATCTTGAAAAAAGCGGTATCCCCGGAATCGCGGGTGTCGACACCCGCGCCATTACAAAGCGCATAAGGGACGCGGGCGCAATGAAAGCCTGCCTGTCGACCGAGGGAATTTCGGCGGAAGAGGCGGTGGCAAACGCGCGCGGCTGGAAGGGGCTTGTCGGGGTCGATTATGTGAAGGAAGTGACATGCAAATCTCCCTACAAATTCGAGCTGTCGGAGGAGGCTCTGAAACCTTTTACAGTGAAAGGCACAAAGCTTTACAACTTCGACCGTCTCTCGCCGGTCTTCAAATGCGCCGCCATCGACTACGGGGCAAAAACTTCGATTTTCAAAAAGCTCAGCTTTCACGGATTCGATGTAACGGTTTTCCCCGCGGCCGCGCCCGCAGAAAAAATTATCGAATACGCCCCCGATGCGGTTTTTCTCTCCAACGGACCGGGAGACCCCTCCGCGGTGGACTATGCGCACAAGTGTGTCGCAAAACTTATTCGGAAATATCCCACTTTCGGCATTTGTTTCGGGCATCAGGTTATAACCCACGCCATCGGCGCTACAACGTACAAATTAAAATTCGGTCATAGGGGCGGCAATCAGCCCGTAAAGAATCTTGAAACTGGAATCGTTTCCATAACGGCGCAAAATCACGGTTTTGCTTCGGACGCGAAATCCGTGGAAAAGGTCGGGGCGGTTGTAACTGAGATAAACCTTAACGACAATACAGTTGAGGGTTTGCGCCTAAAAGATTTGCCCGTATTCTCGGTTCAATACCATCCGGAAGCGGCTCCCGGGCCTAACGATGCGGATATGCTTTTTACAAACTTCCACAAACTGGTGAGAAAGGTTTACGGAAAATAATTTAGGGACTTCTAAAAATTTTTTAAAAAAAAGCTTGAAATCCGATTAAATAGGTTTCTAATGCGACAAAAATAAAAAATATGCAAAACAACTGGGCAACTTATTACTTTTACTTTAGCTTTCCTAACCACAGCGTTCGGTAAGTGGCTCGTTCACTTTTGCATACTAAGAAGTAAAACCCGGACGCAAATGCGGTCGGGTTTTTTTATTTTCAGAATTATCGCAGGCAAATTTTCAACACGAAAGAAAAACAATGAATCAAAAATCAATGAACAGTTCCGCAAGACATTCCGGCCGTTGGGTCGGATTCAGGAAAGAATTAAAAGTGCTCGATTGCACAATCCGCGACGGCGGTCTTATGAATTCGAGCCGCTTTGACGATAAAACCGTTCGCGCCGTTTACGACGCCTGCGCCGACGCGGGCATCGATTATATGGAAATCGGCTATAAGAACAGCAAAAAGATTTACAGCCCCGCCAAGTTCGGCGATTGGAGATTCAGCGACGAAGATTCCATCAAACGCATCATCGGCGACAACAAGCGCGACATAAAGATTTCCGTTATGGCCGACGCCGAAAAAAGCGACTACAAAACCGAACTTGGCCCCAAAGCCGACAGCAATATCGATATGGTTCGCATCGCCACTTATATTCACCAAATCCCCTTGGCCATGGATATGATTAAGCATTGCACCGATATGGGGTACGAAACAACCGTCAACATTATGGCGGTTTCGACGGTTCGCGAAAGCGAACTCGACGAGGGTCTCGAACTTCTCGGCGCAAGCGATGTCGGCACGATATATCTTGTAGACAGTTTCGGCTCACTGTACAGCGAGCAAATCCGCTACATGATGGCGAAATACATGAGAATCGCCCATGAATTCGGCAAGGAAATCGGCATTCACGCGCACAACAATTTGCAGCTGGCTTTCGCAAACACGATAGAGTCGATTGTAAGCGGCGCAAATATGGTCGACGGCACGCTCGCGGGTCTCGGCAGAGGCGCGGGAAATTGTCCGCTTGAAATGCTCGTAGGTTTCCTTCACAACCCCCGCTTCAGAATTCGTCCGCTTCTTGAATGCGTCGAGAATAATATCGAACCGATGCGCGAAAAACTCGGCTGGGGATTCGATTATCCCTACATGGTTACGGGTTTTCTCAACAGGCACCCGAAGAGCGCAATGGAATACAACGAGTCGGACAAACGCGGGCAAATCGTAAATTTCTACGACGAAATGATGAAATAACCCGTTTGCAATTCGGAATGCGCCGACGGCGCATGGACTCGAACGCGAACGAAATACGTTCGGGTCTTTTTTTTAACAAGAAGGAATCTTATGCCGACATTTAACGAGAAAAAAACCGATGCACACAGAAAAGAGGCGATGGGCAGAATTCGCTCGGACGTAAAAGTCTTGGACTGTACAATCCGCGACGGCGGCGCAATGAATGCAAGCCGATTTTCCGATAAGACAGTCCGCGCCGTTTACGACGCCTGCGCGGACGCCGGTGTCGACTATATGGAAATCGGCTACAAGAACAGTCCCGATTATTTCGACGCCTCGAAGTTCGGCGAATGGCGCTTTTGCCCCGACGAATCGGTAAAGCGCATCATCGGCGACAATAAAAGAAATATAAAGCTTGCCGCCATGCTCGATACGGGAAAGTCGGATTGTCGGGCGTCCCTTGCGAAAAAATCCGAAAGTCCTATCGACATGATACGCGTCGCCGCCTATGCGCACGATATAAACGCGGCTCTCGACACAGTAAAATATGCCGCCGATATGGGCTACGAAACCAGCGTGAACATAATGGCAATATCGACGCTTTCGGAAAGGGAACTAAACGATTCTTTTGAAGCGGCCTCCGCTAGCGACGCCAATGTAGTGTATATGATGGACAGCTTCGGCGGATTGGACACACATATGCTTCGCTACATTCTTGCCAAATGCATTTATATTTGCGGCGACGAAGGCAAAAAGGTCGGGGTGCATATCCATAACAATATGCAGCTTGGTTTTGCGAATACAATCGAGGCGATAATGACGGGCGCAGATATGGTCGATTGTACCATTGCGGGGCTCGGTCGCGGCGCGGGAAATTGCCAAACCGAGCTTTTGGTGGGCTTTCTTCAAAATCCGCGTTTTTCTTTAAGGCCGATTTTGCAGTGCGCCGAGCGGGAAATCGAGCCGCTGCGCAAAAAACTCGGCTGGGGATTCGATTATCCGTATATGGCGACGGGGCTTTTCAACAAGCACCCCTCCTTGGCTATGGACTATAAAAAAACGGAAAACCGCCGTTCTCTCGCCGATTTCTACGAAGAGATTGCAGAGTAAACGGCGCAAAAAAAAACGGACGTCCGATTTTGGGACGTCCGTTTTTTTTATGTGGATTTATAAATTAGAAACCCTTGACTTTAAACAGCGACGTTACGGACATATTGTTGTGTATCCGCAAAATGGCTTCTGTAAGCAGGTTTGCGATGCTCAAAACCGTAATCGGATAATCCGCATAACGGGGATCCGGCGGAGTCGAGTCGGTGACGATAAGTTCGTCGAGCCATTTTTCGGAAAGCCTGTCGTATGCGCTGTCGGTCAGAACCGCGTGCGTAACGGCGGCCTTGACGGTTTTTGCGCCCTTGTCTTTGAGGATTTTCGCGGCTGCCGTGAGAGTGCCCGCCGTTTCGGTCATATCGTCGACAATGAGAATGTCGCGGCCTTCGACTTCGCCGACAAGGCTTGTCGCTTCGACAACCTCCGCGCTTATTCTGCGTTTGGCGATAAATCCCAACTGGCAGTTGAAAAGCGTGGCGTAAGCCTGTGCGCGTTTTAGACCGCCCACGTCCGGCGAGAAAATCGTAAGATTTTCGGCGGGCTGGTTTTTCAGGTAGTCGTAAATGACGGGCGACGCGTAAAGATGGTCGCAGGGAATATCAAAGAAACCCTGAATTTGCGTGGCGTGGAGGTCGAGAGTCAGGACTCTGTTTGCGCCGGCGGCCACAAGCAGGTTTGCCACGAGTTTTGCCGTAATCGGAACTCGGGGCTGGTCTTTTCTGTCTTGGCGGGCATAGCCGAAGAAGGGAAGAACGGCGGTGATGCGCTTGGCGGAAGCTCTGCGCGCGGCGTCAATCATAATCAGAAGCTCCATAAAGCTGTCGTTTGACGGACGGCTGGTGGGCTGTATAATGAATACGTCGTCGCCGCGGATATGGTCGATGATTTTTACGAAAGTCTCGCTGTCGGGAAACGATTCAACCAATGCGTTTCCGATAGGCAGCGACAACTGTTTGCATATTGATTCGGCGAGAGCGGGGTGTCTTCTTCCGGTAAAGATTTTTAAGTTGTCGATTTTCATTATTTCCGATTCTTCTAAATGGACTTTGAAGTATCTTTTTCAAGCTACAACCAACATGCTTAAAGTCAACATCAAACTTTAAACCGCGCGATCGGGGCGCGGCGCTTTTTTTCGTTTTTTTGTTTTTGGAAGTTTTTTTTATTATGACGGCGTTCGGAATATGTAAAAAAAACATATTCAAATATAATAAAATATAAAATGTAATAAATATAAATCCGCGAATTAAATTCTCCAGTGCATAAAAGCTAAAGGAGTTAGACAAGCGGCTTAAGGAATGTATAGTAGATGTTTTTCGACCAAGAAAA
>JABLTK010058930.1_pt1 | contig 24924 bp, 39 predicted proteins | sample 7160131 | NCBI WGS metagenome assembly JABLTK01 (sample SAMN14651221, study PRJNA627086) | human gut metagenome | isolation source: feces | host: Homo sapiens
CCGAGAACAAAAGAAATTGGAACAATTCCTAGCGACTATTGATGATGGATTGAAACCGGAATTGAATAGTTCACAGATTGCTGCTGTTCAGGCTTCCTTACAGAATGAACTGACTCTCATTCAAGGGCCACCAGGAACAGGCAAGACATGTGTGGATGTGTTTCGTGTTTGATTCATAGTGACTTCGTCCAGTATCGTTTATCATCTTGTTCGTCGTTATAAGCAGCGTGTGTTGGTATGTGCCCCCAGTAACATTGCTACAGACAATCTTACATTGATGATTCATAAGATGGGATTGAATGTAGTACGAGTGGTGGCTCGATCACGGGAAACTGTTTCATCTAGCGTAGAGAAGTATTGTTTGCATAACATGGCGCCTTATGTGGGTGGAACTCAAGGCGAATTATTCCAGTTGAACAAGCGGGCCCAGGAAGTTGGACAATTATCGCCTCGAGAAGCCTCTCTCTATGCGACGTTGATGAACAAGGCTGAATTGGCAATTCTCAAGGCTGCTGAAGTGATTTGTTGTACATGTGTGATGGCAGGTGATCCTCGTATTCGTCGCTTCCCATGCCCGAATGTATTAATCGATGAAGCAACACAGGCACGGGAACCAGAATGTTTGATTCCCATTGTGAATGGATGCAAACGACTCATTCTCGTAGGTGATCACGAGCAACTGGGTCCTGTAATCCTGGACCAGAAAGCAAAACGAGCTGGATTTGGGATGAGTCTGTTTGAACGACTTCTTGCTCTTGATATACTTCCCTACTGCCTGAATGTTCAATATCGAATGCATCCTTCTCTCTCTGAGTTCTGTTCTAACACATTCTATAATGGTGAACTACAGAATGGTATTCCTATTGCGAATCGTACTCGAAATATCGATTTCCCATGGCCACGTTCTGATAAACCAATGATGTTCTGGGCGATAATGGGTTCTGAAGATCCAGGTTCCTCTGGCCGTTCTCTCCAGAATCGATTAGAAGCCAATGCTGTGGAAGCAGTAGTGGCTCGACTTCTTGCTTGTGGAATTGAAGGAAGTCGAATCGGTGTGATTACTCCATATGACAGTCAACGAACACTACTTCGTCAGTTCATTCAAACGCGCAGCTCATCGAATCCTCAGCAACGGAAACTCGTAGAAATCGCTTCAGTAGACGAGTTCCAGGGTCGAGAAAAGGATTATATCGTGTTCTCCTGTGTACGGTCTAATGCCAGCGGAGTTATTGGATTCTTGAAGGACTATCGACGAATGAATGTAGCTTTGACACGAGCTAAATATGGAATCGTAATTGTGGGTAATCCAAGTACATTAAAAATGGATCAATTATGGGCTTCATTACTGTCATTCTATCAAACTCGGAAATGTCTAGTAAGTGGAGCTACACTGGATAATCTCTCTCACTACATGGTTCATATCAAAAGTTTGGATAATCCAAACTTCTATGTTGACAAATATGATTTGGCAAAGAGACGTATGGAAACCACATGGAAATATGAGACAGCAGATACTCAAGTATTCTTAGGTATGTTAGGACCCACTCTTGAAGGAGATGGGCTTAGCAATGTACATTCATCAATCCCAGCATCCGATATCTTAAAGGGTATTCCCGAAGATATGGATATAGGTGATACAGGTATTTAAGAGTGTTTGTTACAATTAGTGTTTATACAAAAAGGAAAAATGCTCAAACGGGGGATCGAACCCCAGACCTTCGCGTTATTAGCACGATGCTCTAACCAGCTGAGCTATTCGAGCACGCTTCATTTTTTCATAGATAACTATACAAAGATATGAACCTGTATGCATCTCTATCCATACCATGGCTACTGCCAGAATAACGAAGGGATATACACTTAGCGACAAACATAAAGGCCCATCTACTCTACGGCGCTGTATTTATGGAGCATTTGTTGGCTGTTCGCTTCTTATCCTTCTTTCTGTTGGAATTGCTATTGGATACATTTCCAGAGTGAATATTGAATCACTATTTGGTGGTACAGTGTGAGTTTCTGGTATTTGATATAATTCGCAGGAACTCTTCTCGCATATCCAAAGATGACAAGAAGCAGGAGGTAGAAGTTACAGATTCTGCTGTATCGATGAACCGATCTCCTCTGTTTTTGTTTTGTTGTTGCTTTACTTGTAGTGAAAAATCAGGAATGGAGTTTTCTGGATACAACCGTTACAAAATTGACGAATTTGAGGACAAACCCAACTTTTCTGTACTTAATGACTCAATGTTCTAATTGGCAGATTTCGTTTTGGTTTCGTCTACCAGGTGTTATTCAAGCAAATGATCTGTTCTTGGTTGGTAATCGTGATATTCAGTGTAGTGGAGAAAAGTGTAAGGGGTTTGTGATGTATTTTAGTGTTCGTACATCGTAATTTTTGTTGTGGAGAGTCATAGATAGGAAATTGCGAATTGTGTGGCAGTCGGAGGAGATAGACAGTGCAATGGAGGTTGTTACTTCAGGTCGTGTCTAGTATAGATTTTATTTATTTCTAACTTAAAGTGAGAATGTCTGGAATCATGTCGTTCTGGTATTCGATCGTCATGGTGCTTCAAAGACAGGTATAGAATACTCTGTATCTCCAATCTAGATGGTTTCTACCCTATTTCATTAGAGTGTTATTTCAACGGCCATTTGAGTGTCCTACGACGTGCTCAATTTGGCTCTGCAGGAAAGAGTCCTCTCTATGTGGGAGGAAGTCCTTCGAATATTCATCACCATTATGGTCGCATCTATAGTGTCATGGTAGAAGTGATCACAAGAATAATACCCAGATTTCAAATACTGTCTTTACTGATAAACAAGTCACTATCCTCTATGCTAACCATGCTGAGGACATTCGAGTTTTGTCGTCTTTGTGTCAAGGAGTGTATCTGACTCGATCAGAATCTGCTCCCAGTTATAAGGGAGAGAAAACAGATCCTCCTGCTCCGATTGGTCTGACGACAACTTCATTCCATTATCTAACACGTTCGAAGAAGAGAAAACCTCGTGTTCCTACAGCCTCGGAAGCCGTTAAACGAGCATCAACTCATCAGAAAGGGGAGATGAAAGAAAAGCCTGTTGAAACGACAACACCTGCAACTATTGCTGAAGTGGAGAACATGATATCGAACACACAAAAGTCACAGAGTCTCTTGAATGCTTACATTCATCGTCAACCGTTCATAGTAACCAAATCTTCAGGAAACCTGCGAACTGATCAGTATCCTCAGCCTCCTCCTTTCACAGACGAATTGTGTGCTGGAGTTCCTCCCAAGCCCATTCCTCAACCAACAGGGGCTCTACAGAGCTATATAGAACGTCTCCTTTCAACAGATGAACAGCCACTAAAAGAGGGGTCATTTTCGTTCCAAGTTCCTAACGATCTGTATGAGGACTATCACTATCTGAGTGAGTATCGAGCCAAGCATGTACGAGATGCCTTTTGTTTCGCATGGGGAAATTACCACACTCGAGCATGGGGAGCTGATGAAATGCATCCTGTGGATGGAACACCAGGCAAAGACTGGGGAGGTATTGGAATGACTCTTCTGGATAGTGTGGATACATTGAAGATTCTTGGCTTGGAGAAAGAGTTTGAGGCGGCGACGGAGTGGGTAGGAAAGACTACACGGCTGTGAAGAGTAGGTGAAATCTAAAGCCGACTTTGATATGAATCTCCAGTCTCCAGTATTCGAGTTCAACATTCGGATTGTCGGAGGTATGTTAGCTGCTTATGATTTGTCAAAAAACAATGTGTTTTTGGATAAGGCACAAGACATGGCTGATCGGTTATTACCTGCTTTTAGTACTCCTTCAGGATATCCCAAAGTAGTACTTCTTTTGTGATAATAATGGTAGTCATCGGTGAATCTGAAAACAGGAGTTTCATCGTTACCATCATGGACACAGAATAAAGTCATCTTAGCCGAACTGGGAACGATGTCTGTGGAATTTTTGTACAACCAGAAAGAGAACTTGATTTGTAGATATTTGAGTCATCACACTGGAAACGTGAAATATAAGAAGGCTATCGACTCAATATATAACACATTAAAAAGGGTTCAGACTCAAGATGGTTTGTTGCCTACTTTTATGAATCCTGTAACAGGTGAAGCGGCTCATGGTGACTTAAGTATGGGAGCGATGGCTGACAGCTATTACGAGTATTTGTTAAAGATGTGGATTCAGACAGGTAAGAAGGATGAAGTAGGAATCTTCTATTGAATCAAATATAGACATTACGGAGGATGTATAATGAAGCAGTGGATGGACTAACAAAACGCCTTCTAAAACGTACATCAAGTGGCTTATTGTATTGTGGTCTGGAACGAGGATCCAATCAATTTAAAGCTGAGATGGGTCACTTGACTTGTTTCTTGGGTGGAATGTTAGCGTTAGGTGTATTGCATAATGTGAATCCAGCTACAGCAGAACGTGATTTGGCGAATGCCAAGTCTCTTGGGTTATATTAGCAAGAATTGGTTCATTAATAGATATTCCTGTTATATGATGTATTCCAGCACAGAAACAGGAATTTCAGGAGAAGCAATGTTTTTCCGTGGAAATACTCCTTCTGTGAATTCACAAGCATCTTATTATATTCTACGGCCAGAAGCTATTGAAACCTTGTACTATCTAAATCAAATCACAGGAGATCCTATTTATCGGTAAGAGAGAAATAGACAAGTGATGTATAGAGAATGGGGATGGAAGATGTGGAGTAACATAGAGAGAGAATGTCGAACGACTTATGGTTATGGTCATTTGCGAGATGTTCGGAAGAAGGGTTCGATTGACAATCGAGCTGAAAGTTTTTTCTTTGCAGAAACTTCGAAATATGCTTACTTGTTATTTAAGGATGAGAAGATTGTGGATTTAGTGAAACAAGTATTCAATACAGAAGCACATCCCTTATCAATTCTTAGTGAATCATCGTGATTTTGTTTGTTAAAGTAAAAATTCCATCAACTATGATCTAGTACAAACGTGAGATCACCTGAGAAGCGAGGTCCTCCAAATCGGGATCACCACAACAACTAAAGGGAAACAAACCTCTTGATACATCCTTTGTAATTGTTTTCGATATATTGAGAGACTGAGGAGTGGGAATCGAATTCAAAAGTGAGATGAGAGTGTAGATATAGTCATAGTCACTAATGAGATCACAGTTATCGCTTAGGTAACGCAGAAGAATTAAGTGAATATCTTGAGAATACAAGTAACTCCAAACTTCTGGTGAACGGATTCGTTTGATACTTTCGAGTAGTAAATAGCGCTGTCCAACCTTTGAATAAGTTATTCATACTAGAATTACTCCAAGTGTATTCTGAAGCAGGATTACAAACTGCTTTGCTTTATCAATAGTACAAACAGTTCCAGTCATTGGATTAAAACACTCCAAAAGTCTTGTTTCAAAGACAGTGAGAGGATAGAGAGAGCCGTCTTTGCAAGCTTTCTCAATAAAATGATTCTCCTGATCAGTTAATGATTTGAATGATAATGATTTCTAATGATAAGTCCATTGTCCCATATTCACTTGTCCTGTAATTGGATCGATTCCACTTAGTCGTTTATATTCTTCAACAAACTGTATGTAATAGGACATATTCATTCTCACTTCATATAGCTGTTTGAGTTGTTCATTGTATCTTTCCTTCTGTGAGTTGATAATATCTTCAATCTCAGTTTGAGTTGTTTCTTGACTATTCATATCCAAGAATAACAAATTAGAAAAGAGCTCAAATTGACCAATCCCTTTCTTTTGTTTCTTCTTCATTATTCCTTGATATGTTGGATGTTATACTTCTGATTTTAATTCTTTTCATTACTACGAATATTTCAAGGAGCGTAGAGTTTGTTTGTCATCAATGAGGAGTAGAGTTATTCGCAAGAACGTTTTTCCCTTACTGTCGTTTATACCAATCGTGCCTCTCTGCGAATTGTTCCTACCCATCGTGCCTCTCCGCAGACTATTCCTTCTAATCGTACGTCTCTGCAAACTATTCCTCCCAATCAAACCTCTCTGCAAACTATTCCTCCCATTCGTTCCTCTTTACAGACTGTTTCTACCATACAACCTGATTCAGAACCTGTCATTTGGGGAAAACCACTGAAAGACGAGACCTGGAAGATTAGCAAAGCGCTACAAATGCTAATTGAAGGAAAACCTAGCGAACCAAATAATGTCATTATCTTCTCTCCAAATGTTTGGGCTGGATTTTGCAACAACTTTCGGACTATTCGAGGACTTGCGCTGTATTCAATCCTAAAAGGCTTCAAATTGAGAAGTGGAGATAGTGGTTTTCAATTATAATTAGTTCTCTGGAAAGAGTATTTCGAGGTGATGAGCCCTACATTGTCTGTTCTGTCAAAGACTACTAGTCGGTCATGTGGTTTTATCGCGAACTTTTATGATAATGTTAATAATATGAATCTGCATGGATGCTATTATACAAACGAAATCATGGATGTAACTGACCTCCTATTGAGTATCGAGGAAAATAGAAAGAAACTAGTTGAATTGGGTTTCTTTAGTGATATTCCGAAAAATGAAGAGGTCACTCACTTCCTTTCACTGGTATTTTTCCAATTGAATAGTGTTCTGCAAAAGGAGGTTGATGAATTCTATTCACAATATCGAAATGATTTTCTAGTTGGAATCCAGCTCCGAACTGGGGGCAAGTTGTCGGATTCTTATGAGAGTAGCATGTTTCTGACTGAGGAAAAACTACCATTAGCGTATGCATTTATTATGGAAGCAATTCGAAATACGACAATGCCAAATGTAACAGTGTTTTTGTCTACCGATTCATCGTATGTCCAAGCTGATGCTAAAAAGAATCTTCCTTACACTGTAATCAGTGCAGATATGTACAAGATTGGTCATTCATCGCCAGAGAGGCAACGTCAAAAAGTGCTTGATTGCACAAAGCGAGCCGTTGTTGATATCTATCTTCTATCTAAGTGTTCTGTTCTGATTACTACTGGTCATAGTTCATTTGGAGATACTGCAAATGCACTTTCACTTGCAACTACCAAACTCCACCTCTTTGTATAACACTACTTTTGCGGTCTTGTTTGTTGGATATCAAACCCATTACTTATTGATTCCAAATGGAAGACGAGGATCACTGGCTGGTCGAAGCATTCTCCAGTAAGGAGGGAAATTCGACATAATCTCTTTTCTCTCAAGTACAAAAAATCCGTGTTTCTGGTAAAACGGGAGATTTACTTCCTTGGAACTCTCAAGATAGATTGGGTAATTGTGTTCATCTGCATACGAAGTCAGTTCTTTCATCATCTTGGATCCGTATCCTCGTTGCTTTTCTGCACTCTTCACCCCAATTTGGAAGACATAGATATGATTGAACTAGATTCAAGTATTCTACAATCTCATACTGGTGGATGGTCACCGTTTGTCACAGTTGAAAAGTAAAACATCTATGAATTCAGTATCACCCACAATCACCTACTCGAGCGATTCCCCGCAACGATCCTGCGATATCATACCAATTCCAGGGTGTTAGTACCGATGAAATGGCGTAAGAGTTACCCATTGGGCAGTTATCACGTATCCACCTACGATCATCAGGAATAAACAGGACTACCATATCATAGCACCTGTTTTCTCTTCATTAATATACACACTACCCCCTTGTACACATGGAGGAAGAATGTTGTCATACAATCTTTGTAATCCATGCTCTTTGTGTTCATCTTTTCTTACTAATGCACACTGGACTATGGATAAAAAGATAGAAAGAAGATTACCAGGATCCTCACGGAAAGCATCTGTAAGTATTTCCTTGGCAATCGCCATATTGTTGTCATTGGAAGCCTTTTGCATGTTTGTTATACTCTTCTATCAACTTGAGAATAATTGAGACGAAGAATACAGAAGAAGATCCTTGGGATCCCACAATAAAGACTTATAAGAAACACAAAAACCATTCAATTTACAGTTCTTGCTCTTCAAGATTCTCAGAAGCCACCTCTTCAACCTCTTCATCATCAAGATCACTTGCGAGTTCCATTTGAGTCTTCTCCTCCTTCTCCTTCTTTTCCTGTTGAGCACCTTTCCCTTATGAATCCAAACAAGTCATACGAGCCAATTCATTGTTCAACCACTCAATAATGCCATCAGCAGTACGTTCAGGAATATCGACATTGTTCTCAAGAGGTTCGCCTTCACGGAAGTAACGAATAACAGGATGGTCAGTAATATTGAAACGCAACTACAGGAAACCCACAGACTCATATCCTACACGAATCGTCTCATACCGAGCAGCATTCACAGAAGCGAAATAGACATTCAAAGGATGCTTCGCGAAGGCATCTCGATAGACCTGAGCAAACTCTCGGCATTCAGGACAACGGAAATCATAGAAGAGAACAAGAACATTCCGTTTTCCATTCAACACACGATCAACATTCTGAGAATGCATAATTATCTGATTATCATTCCTCCTTCAAACACATACACTACGAGTTGTTTCGATTGGTTCAAATTGATGCAAAATATTGAGACGAGCAACAGTAGGAGCATACTTCTCATCAGTCACAGGAAGAGGGTCTAAAGTATAGACTGTTGAGTTAATACGATCATAAATTATGGTAGGATCATTAGCAATAATCTACACTAATTATTACTCTCTATCAGACTCACATCCTTCATTATACTATAATAGATAGCACTATTCTTATATAACTTTCTCTCCTTTCGAACACGATGCATGATCTCTTGACGAGTTTCTACATTCCCCTACAATCAATAAGAACCTTCATTTCTACATTCAAGAACTGCTCTGCAAGTTCATCCAACACTGCATCTCGTCCATAGGTTTCATCCAGACCACCATCCACAACACGATGAGTACCCAAATGCTCATTCAAGAATAGCACGATGGAATCGACTGTGGGAAGACGAGGGAAGGTATGATTATACTCGACATTTTCAGCAGGAAGGAAGAGCATAGAAGGAGTATCACCTACATTCAGTTCCTCACAAAGATCGTGCATCAAGGAACAATCAATCCGTCCAAAATCAATACTGGGCTCCATCTAAAGTGGATCGAAAGGAGGAAGACATACGGCAAAGGATTCAGCTGCCTTTTCGACCTGAATGGAGAAATCATAACAAGCTCGTTCGAAGGGAGACATGATTTCAATGAAGTGAGATACCGACTTGTCCTCTTTCATCTTCTCGTAAAGAGGCTTGTTAAGGAATTTAACATAACTCTTCTTAGGGATCATTCCCGTGGCTTCTGTTATGAAGTCAGTCTAGTCATAACAAATGTAAAGAATAACTACCAAAGATTCGGAGTCAAAATGCTGGACACAACGAGTACCTCCTTTGGTAATCAATCGGAGCTCTAACTTGGCAGATTCTGGGTCCACATCACAGAATTCAGCAGCTTCAGGAACCTTATCGGTGTCAATTGCACCAAAGATCATCTTTAACTAATCACTACTTAACTAACCCACATCATTCTCCTTCTCAAAGAAATAGGTGAGAAGATTCGGATAATACAACTGCCAACGGCAACTTGGACACTGCGAACCACGGAAAGCAACAACAAGATATCTTTCAGATTCATCACTAAAGAATTCCTTCATATCTTCAGGTTCCAACTCGTTTATTTCCCTAGCATCACAATCCTTAATGATAACTACATGGCCAAGTACTTCTTGCATTGTGTAATAGAAAGCAATAAAAGAGCAATAATAGCAAATCTCATAGTAATTAGAATAAGAAATGTTGGTTTCCATGCGAGCTCGAATGTTCGATGTGTGTTATAACCGCGGGAATTTCTCCGATGAATGGAACATCAGTAATGATTAATGAAAAGAAAAAACCGAAAAGGATTCTAAGCCTTTGACTATGGAATGGCATGATCGTTGGATCATTCTTGAGACTCATATGTTTCAAGGAGAACTGTAATTTTCACATTCCAGACGACAAATTAAAAGAGATAAAATAGAAATTAGAAATGCTTATCATCATTTCATTCTTGTCAGTGTCACCATTTATCCTTTTATCTTGTTGTCGTTCTTTTAACACATTATGGCAAGTCGAGAGTTGATTTTGACGTTCCTAGGAACAGGAGCAATGAAACCAGCTTTTCGCCGTGGAAGTAGTTGTCTAGACATTGGAATCAATGATTAGCAAGTGCATTAGGCCTGACAATTCCAACCATTCGAGGGACGGAGAATTGGTTATTTGATTGTGGTGAAGGTAAAATATGGTATTTACTGTAAAAGGAAGGAACATTCCGACAGATGTGCATTTTCAACCGTCAAGCAAATCACCGAGTCATTAATTCCGAAGACCAGTCAAAGTTAAATGGAATTCGCTTTGGATGCAATAAGCTCAATCGGTTGTTCATTTCTCATCTTCACGGAGATCATATTTTTGGCCTCCCTTCAGTGATATTAGGTGTCAGCTTTGAGAGAGATCCAGAGTTGAACGAATCCTCACCGATTGACATTTACGGACCTTCTGGCCTAGCAGAATATCTCAGTACAGTATTTCGTGTTTGTGAATCTCGTATTTCATGCAAGCTCAATATCCACGAGTTGTGTCAATGGAATCAGCCTAGTAGTTGTAAGTGTAAGTAGGTCGCTTCACAATAGATATTTCCTCCTCTGATCCGAATTATTCTCATTTGTCTGTTCAACCAATCTATCCTAATGGTGATCGAATTTGGTGTTGTATAGACGAAGAATTCGGAACTGTGAAAGCTGGGACCGTATCACACAATATTACTACATTTGGATTCAGTTATCAAGAGAAAGATCAACCAGGAAATCTGAATGCTAGTTGTGTTTTGCCTCTCCTTAAACGGAATGAAGAGGGACTCCAGCAAATGGGATTATCTATATATGAGGTTATCCATCGCTTCAAAGTAGTATTAGGATTGAGGATTGATGGTAGAAGGGAGAAGAGTTCGTTTTGCCCGATTCGACAGTTTTAAGTCCTTCAAACACGCTTTATCTATCTCCGATGAAAAAAGGACGACATGTCTCTTTTCTCGGTGATAATCGTTCTGCTAGACGAATATCGAATCTCATTTATGGGAGTGACATTTTAGTACATGAAGCAACGATTGGTCCAATTCCAGATGATGTTGTTCCAAAAGAAGGTTTGATTGGATCACGTTGGCTTTCAATTGGGTTGTAATTTCCAGAGTCATCAAATCAAAACAGCAAGGAATTGAGAGCTCTTGAGAAAAGTGTCCATTCAAAGGGACACAGTACAGCTGTTGAAGCTGCTCGATTTGCAAGAGAGCTAGGGGTGAAAACGTTGGTTCTGAATCATATTTCGAATCGTTATGATTTCTTGGATGAGAAACATTATAACGAGGCTGTAGATTCTATTCGGTCAATTGCAATTGTATATGGAATGAACTGATGTTGATTTATAGAAGGAGTTTGGGTCTTCGCAAGTGTATGTCCCTCATGACTTCGATTCTGTCGTTTTAGATGGAATAAAACGACAATTGTCACTTTGTCATGTTTGTTAAAAATATCCTCGATTTCGGAACTCCAAAATCCAGAAAGTACTCCATCTTTTATAATATCCAGTGATAATGTCTGCTGACCTTGCCGAGAAGATAAGAAGACAAGTTGAATTCTATTTCAGTGGTTTGAACCTGCAACGTGATAAATTCATGAGAGAGAAGATGTCTGCTGATCCTGATGGATGTAATGATGCTCTTTTCTTCTAATGTACCAGTTATGCTTGTTGATACGTTAATGACGTTCAATCGCTTGAAGCAGTTGTCGACTGATAAGCAAGTTGTTATTGATGCTATCAAGGGATCGGATAAACTGACTGTAGAGGGTTGTGGGGTCTTTTTACGTAGTTCAATGATGACTTTACCAAAGTGAAGAGCAATATCGATTTCCAGAAACCCGAAAACAATGTCTCGTTGCGAACTTTGCATCTTCGTGGTTTCCCTACAAGTGCTACTCTGGATGACCTCCTTGATGGATTGAAGCCTTATGGAAATAGTTTGGTTACTGTTATAATATGATCCCTAGTTCGCTTCATCGAAATGCGTCGCTATATTGGTAACAAGGCATTCAAAGGCACTATCAATGTTGAATTCAATTCCAAAGAGGAAGCAGAAGAATTTATGAAGAAGACAATTATGTTTGCAGGGAAAGAGATTACTGACAAACAATTCCTGAGTGAACGTGAAAAGGAGATTGAGGAGAAGAGTGTAGTCACTGAAGTATGTTGGTTACCTTTAGAAACGATACAGCTATAGTCCCAATAGTCTTGTTCAATTCAAGAATATTGGTACAGAAACGTCAAATCAAGAATTTAAAGAATTCTTGAAGCCCTACTTAAACGAATACTGTTATGTACTCCGAAAGGAAGGTGATAATCAGGGAATTGTGCGTTTTGCTACGAGTGAGGATGCAGCAAAGGCAGTTCAGGAATTGAAGGATAAGACACTGGCTGCAAAGCCTCTGAAGCTTATGATTCTTTCTGGAAAGAAGGCGAACGGTGTATGGACACAGATCAAAGCTCGTATGGTTGAAGAGGAATCGATGAAGAGAGAGCAACCAGTAGATTCAGAGAAGAGAGACCATCCTGTGGAAGAAGACAATGCTAAGAGGGTGAAGGCTGAATAGAGACTCGTTTTTTCTCATGTTTGATAAGAAACAATAGAATTACGTTAGATCAATCAACTATTGTTAACTTTGGTTGAAGAACATGGCAGTGTAATTTGGCAAGGGCCAATCATGATAGTCCACAATCTTTTCCAAATTGTCAACATGGAATCGAAGTTCATTCATTGCGGGAATGATATCATCTCTACAGAAGTAAGAGATCTGCTCCTCATTCTTAATACCGTTAACTGTATCAATGACTTGATTCAGTTTATTCAAGGCCTTAATGGAGTTATTAATCTCTTCAGACATGTACGACACATAGGACACCTGATGTGTGATGTCTTGTCCAGGCAAAGCAGCAGACAACGCACTCAAGGATGAAGAGAATTGGGTTTGGGCTCGGAATACTGCAGGAAGGATTCGTTCGGTACACAATGCACGCATCGTACGAGCTTCAACGAGAATATCCTTATTGTATTGGTCCCACAGAATGCTTTGACGAGACGAAATCTCACTGGACTTCATGATTTGCAAGGATGTGAACAACTCAACATTCTTAGGATCGGTCCATGCCTTGATTGCTTCAGGACTAGCGACATTGTTGGGAAGACCCAGTTCAGCTGCTCTTGAGATCCATTCAGAGGAGTATCCATTACCATTGAAGATAATCCGGTTATGTTTCTTGAGAATATCAGTGACTACCTTCTGAATGGCATCATCCAGACATAGAGTCTGCTTGTTACGTAAGATCTCATCAGCAATGAAACGGAGAGAATCAGCCATAATGGAATTAATGACCATATTACTTCGAGCAGCACTCTGATTCGAACCAACAGCACGAAATTCAAACTTATTGACTGTAAAAGCAAAAGGTGAGGTTCGATTGCGGTCATTACCCTCACGATTGATTGTTGGAATTGACGTCACACCCAAACAAAGATTTTCATCGCCCATAGTCCGAGCAACACTTGTTTTCTTCATGTAGAGCTCCAGAGCATTACTCACATCTTCACCCAGATACATTGACATGATAGCAGGAGGAGCTTCGTTTCCTCCAAGACGATGATCATTGGAAGCACTAGTCACACATGCACGAAGCAGGTCACCATACTTGTCGACAGCACGAATTGAAGCAGCCACTGAGACAATAAATGGAATGTTTTTCTCGGGATGAGGACCCAACTCAAGGAATGTTGGTGTCTCCTTACTGCACATGGACCAATTGTTATGTTTACCACTTCCATTCACTCCTTCAAATGGTTTCTCATGGAATAATGCTTTGAGACCATGTCGACGACCCTGCTTCTTCAAGATATCCATTCCTTGGAGATTCTGGTCCGTTGCAAGAATACTGCTACCATACAGAGGAGCGAGTTCGTACTGTCCAGGAGCAACTTCACGATGACGTGTAGTCGAAGGTATACCAAGCTTCCACATCTGAATCTCCACATCATGAATGAAGTTCAATGATTTTGTTGACATTTCAGCGAAGTACTGATCATGAAGCTCTTGTCCCTTTGGAGGAGAACAGCCAAACAGAGTTCGTCCGGTAAGCTTGAGGTCCGGTCGCTTATCATAGTACTCTCTCTGGATCAAAAAGAACTCTTGCTCAATGCCACAGTTCACATTGATCTCCGTCTGAGGGTGACCAATGATCTTGAACAATCGATCGGCTTCTCGAATCAACACTTCTTGTGATCGAATGAAAGGGATCTTCTGATCTAGCACATCTCCCGTCCAGGATAGGAACACCGAAGGGATGTAGAGAGTGCCACCGTTATCGTGTTTGACAATCACAGGGTTACTGTTGGGATCCCACACTGTAAAGCCGCGAGCCATATGGGTCTCACGCAAACCTCCATTCGGGAATGAAGAGGCATCAGGTTCACCCTTGATCAGCTTCTTGCCAGTGAAGTTACTCACTGCCTTCCCATTTACCCGAGTAATAACTAAACTTGAGAACCCCATCAAACCTATACAAGCATCTTGTTTCTGGGCCGTCACACCAGAAAGAGGTTGGAACCAATGACAGAAGTGGGTGACACCAAGTCCTTCGGCCCACTTCATCATAGCTTGAGCAACAACATCAGCCGTCTCCGGATCTAGTTGAATATCAGGTTTCTTTCTGGCTTCTAGGACTCGCTGATAGCTGGATATCAAGTTACTTTCGAAATACGTACGCATATTTCGGGACCGACTTCTGAAGCATGTCATCGTTGAAGGAGTACATACCAAAGACATCATCAATAAGGACAGAGGAAGAAGAGGAGACCATACGGCGTGTCATTCCAGAGAGAGTCTACCAATGTTCAACCTCCAGCTGCTCTTACTGGTCTAGTGAGTAGACGGAGGCTGCTCAGCATGCTGGTTACCAATAAAGAAAATAATGGTTAAGTGGATGATGTCATCATTTGTAATAGTCAGAAGACTCTTGATAATCAAGCTGGTTGGTTCATACTGGACCGTTTGTTTAACTCCCGACTCATTTGATTGGCTAAGGACTTATTTCTTTTGTTTCCTAAAAGTGTTCGTATCTCGACAACTCCCACACCATCTGCACCACAATACCACTTGAATTGAAGGCCATATGAAAGAGAACCACCCACCAAAAACGGGACAATTTTGCATGTTTAAGACTTTTCTTTTTACGATCGAACGAGTTTCGATGTTTTCCGTTCAAATTGCCACGAATACACATATCAACTCATCTAATTCACGGAAAAGACTCTCACTCCCCTCAGAACGCTCGAACCTCAAAAAGGGGGGCGACTCGCACGATGGTAAGTATATTATGTGTAGTTTGATCCAACAAGTCTTTTCTGCAAGTAGGAACTTCTTTGAGTTTGTTGGGCGTGATCAACTGGAATATGAAGGATAGAGTTCTGTACAACGGGAGTTCAGAACTAAACGATGGTCTGAAGAAAATCCATTTTTCATTTGTTCTATCCACTGGTCTGATCACACAATCCATAGTTGGACCTAAAGTTTTGTCCATTTCTTCTATTTTTGGTTTCCAAACTAATTGTGGTGATAACGGTTGCTGACGTGCGAATGGGGCCTATGGCACCCACTTAGTATTTCGACAATGAGCTCAAGTAGTGAAAATGGAGACAAACAGCGAGTTAGAAATCGACGTGTTTCGTTTGATTATGCTCCAAGTGTGATAGATATCCAAATGAATGTTGGGCTATAAATACTGATTCAACATAGAGCCCACCAATTCTGACGATTCGTAGAAGGCCTAGTCATGTAAACGAGGTAGATTCGTGTTTTGGTCAGATTACATCGTAGCTGTCTATAGAACAGTTATATGAAGAGGCTCAACGATTGAAGTTGATTACAAGAAAAGATAGCCTGTTGAATATAGGAGGGGGTGATGATCCTAGAGGCGAAAAGCCTAAGAAGAAGCATCATAAGAAGAATAGCAAGCATACATCTGGATCTCTTGGTGAATCTAATTCCGAAGCTTCAGATACTGATCCTTTTGTTTTCAGTAAAGAGGGTTTAATTGAACAGTGATGGTGATATACTAGACTTTGTGTGTGAGTGTAGCGATGAGGAACTCCGAAGAATGGTCTCAAATGTATGGCGTGATTCCATGTTGGAGCGAATGAATCTTGTTGGTATGCCCTACTATCACTCTTTATTTCAGGTTTGGAATATACTGCCGAGAGCTTTGATAATACAAATTTAGAAGAAGTCTATAATCTGTTCAAAGAGGTCACATATCCTTATACATGAAATATACGATCCCTTCACTGTACCCAATCAGCAGTCATCTACCTATTGTTGGGGAAGGAACACGAAGAGGAGATGCAAGATGATATGTATCTATCATTGAATTTCCCTGCGTGTATGACAAAAGCAAATTTGATTCACTCGATCAAAGAGAATGCAGGAGTAGTGAAGAAGAAGACACGAAGAGAGCTTATTGATGAATTAGAGACAATCATTCTTTTTGCAATTCGTGATGATAGTAGAGGTACGAACCAGATTTAATTCAAAGATAAATGCAAGGGATATAACCAGTTGTTCTATTCTCCTTCCGAATATGTGGAAACCAACTTCGATGATGATGGAGAACTAAAGAGGGAACTAAAGAAACGAGGACTCCCTTGTCCTAAGTGAGGAAACAAGAAGATACTGACTTTTAGGAATATGCCTCAGCGCAAGAAGAAACTAATTGCTGTAATACGAAATGAGATGGGTTTGGAGATGTCTAAAGCGTTTGCTACTGTAACACGACTAGAACTGGAGTTCTTTAGGTATAAATCCTCCAGTGAAGATATCACAGATTTGTTCACACAGCTGTATCATATCGTTTCTCAGTATCCTGTTTCTTGCAACAAAACAACATACAGTAACATTCAATAATCCTTAACAAAGTAGGTCTCACCACATTGGCACTGACATTGGTTCCCCACACTCTGACAATAGCATGGCTGATCTTTATTTACATGAACATAGTCAATTCCACATGATACTTCAGCAACAGTAAATATATGACCACTCACTCCCTTAACCAATGTGTTTCCAGCTAAATCTTTAAAGGCATTCTCACCAAAGGACATCGAGTACATTCCAGGCTCGAATTCCTCAGAGGGCTTTATCATACACTCGTCATTGGAACAGGAAACCTCTTTAGAACTCTGAATATTCACCTCGATGTTGTTTTTCTCACCTGTAAACGAGATGACTCCAGCATTTGGAACCACCATCTCACTAAAGGCAATACGAATTACAACCTTCTTAGGAACATTTGTCTTAAAGTTCTTGGGATGGACGAACAGAATGTAGGGCTTGTCACTGTCTATCAATCAATTCTCAATCACAATATCACCAGACTCCACCGTGAAGAAATAATCATTTCTTGTACCACACTTGCTTCCACTCTGGCTGAGAACAATACCAGCATTAAATATCACTTGGTACTTTTGCAGACCCACAAGATTGAGGTCATAGATCACAATCGACATATGATCTGGACCCAACACAACGTGCTTTGTGTCGGTTACATCGACAGTAACACTGCTACGAGGATGATCCATCACAGAGTGAAATTCAATTGTTCCCATACCAATGTGAACAATTGAATCAAAAGCAATTGTCACGGTAGGCTTCATTGGAATATCAACAGCATCGAATGGAGGATAACACCTGGAAGGAACCACATTAGCAGCAAAATCTATATGTCAGCAAGCATCTTCAGCTACTACCACTGATCGTGTAAAAAACGATACTCTTATATTCTAGGCCAAAGGCCTTCTCATTGATGCCAATTCCCTTGATACTAGATAAGGTCTTAATGGTATTTCCTTCAAGACGCTGAGATAGATAAAACACATAAGCAGTATCAGGTTCAAGCACATCACCAAGACAACTAACAATAGGGAACTCCAAAGTGTATTCATTCACCATTTTGATACAAGAGGCAGGAATCTCTGTCGAAGTACCTCTAATCTGGTTTAGAAGATAGAAGAAGCCTGAAAAACTTTGAGAAGAAGGAACAGCATCACTGAATTGAAGGTGAATCGTAGTATCAAGAAGTACGTTTACAGCCGACTGGGACGGTGAATACTTTTTAATATAAAACTCGTTACTATCTATAATATAAGTAAAAATCCAAATAAACGTACCAGACTCAAATGTAATAGGATCTTCACAGTTCACATCATCAGCACTGCAAGAAGATTGGGCAACTGATGCAAGGCAAATGAGGGCCAGAACTATGGTAATACTCTTCATGGCTAACCGAGATTTGACCTAAGGATAAACTAACGTCCCACTTAAAATATGTCCCCTATTTATACAGGAAGAAACTACCGTAATTCGGGTAATACCAATATTATTACCGGTTATGTTGGGGTTACATCATTTGACATAACTCCTTTGGAACCTGTGACGAATTGCACTATTCAACCATCACTTCCTAAGGGACTATGGTTGGATTCGTTTAGATGTCGAATCGTGGGAGTTGCTGAGAGTTCTGTTCATGAAGTCTTCGTGCTCTCAACACAACAGCAGTCAATTCAGGGAAAGTTCTCATTGGATATTGGTCTTTGCGAATCTCATATTCTGCATGTGATACGACATTATCGAAAGTTACCCCAATTAGAGAGTTGGGTGATGGAGCGATCGGAAGCTAATTCATGGATACAGGTTCTTGGAGAAGGAATTGATGAAGAACAGAAGGAAATCGAGGAATGTGAGTGGAGACTTTGTGCGAAACCAGGAAAGTATCGAATCACAGTGAGTAGTGTATTGCCATCATGGAATGATGGCTCATTTCTTCTAGTTTATGACATCACTGAGGAGAAACAACTCCTTCAGATTCGATATGATTTCCACTTGGCTTCAGCATCAATGGAATATGTGTATGTAGGAATACCTCCTCATTCAACATCACATATCCGAAAACAAGAAAGGAACATCATTCGTTCTGATCCACAGAATCATGTTCGTATCGATTTTTACACTCCATTTTTCCCTACTAGTTTTAATTGCTCTCTTGACGAAGTATCCATTGACTCATCTTATCCATTTGACTGGGTATCAAATACTCATTCATTCTCAGTCTCAATGGATAATGTATCTCTATCTTATGATCTCTATCTTCCTATCAGGATCTATCGATTATCATGTCATACCGCGAAATCCCCACTCCTTGAGTCCTCGATTCCTCCAGGAATCAAGGTATTACATGGGAATGAAGATATTCTTCTTGGAATGAGTTCAGTAGTTTCATCCCAAGCTCAAATTGTCTTTACAAACCTTCTTGCCTTTACAACCAAAGATCCTGATCTCGAATGGAAAGTAGTTTCTGAAGCTCCTTCTGGCTGGCAAGTACCTTCTTTTGATGACAGTAATTGGTCTATTGTTCACTTTCAGTCCTCATTATCTCTTGGATATATGGATTCCACTTCTGTGTATATGCGCCACTCTTTCTCTATTCCTTCATTAACGACGTTTTTAACATTGAATGTTGCTGTAACCTTCCATGCTGGACTCATTGCTTGGGTGAATGGCCATCGTGTTGCTATGTTCCATGCCACAGAGGAATCAGATGGAACATTCATTGCTCTTGGTAATCTCCACTCTCAGTCTTTATTTCATGTTGTATTACTCTTTTCTTCTGCTATTCAAGGACTTAATGTTCTTGCTATTCAGTTGGTCTATCCAATATGGTTTCATTCCTTTCCCATTCATTTCTCTGCTGTTGCTTCATTTGGTATTGCTCCTATTGCTCTTTGTACAAACTCCTTTGTTTCCATATACACTTCGATCTCGCCTGTAACTACGACAAATGGATGTGGATTCCATTCTTCTGGTCTCATTGATAAGGATCTGGCTACTGCCTGTGTTTATCGTTTATCACATCGTCAGTTGACCCTTCATTGGGAACTAGAGAATCGTGTGGGAGGTCGCTTCTCGCATATCGAGTTTGTTCATAATCGAATGAACATTACTGCAAGGTGGAGATTTTATCAGTATTCAAACCAGCCAAATAGGATGGATGAGGGTTATTGGTCGCTGGAATCTTTCACAAAATCGCATTCGTTATCTCTACAAGCTCATTCCTATCCTGCTTCAACCGTTGTTAATGCCCTGGATCTAGATATTGTAGAAGCAGGGAAGATACTTGCTGTTAGTGAGATTTATCTGACATACCATCGTACTACAACTCTACTGTGTCCTGCTTTAGGTCCATTTGATTCGGTGCCAAGTGGTGGCATTTCAATAGCTCCATGTCCTACTAATCAGATAGGTACAATGAAACGAGTATGTATTGATGGCTTTTTCTCCGATATTGATTCAAGTGATTGCATTCTAGCTCCTCCAACGAATCTACTGTATTCTCAAGATGTTTATTCACTTGTTCTTGGTGTACCCATCTCGCTCGCTCCTTCTTACGACAACCTTATCACTAAGTTTTCAACTGATGAACATTCATCCCTTCCTGAAGGATTGAAGCTAAATTCCCAAACTGGATACATTAGTGGAACTCCAACAAAGGTTATGAAGGACCAAAATGTGGTTATCTACGGTAGCAATGAAAACGGAGTATGTTCTTGCTCCCTTAGTTTCAGTACACATATTGGAATGTGTACTGCAGATGGTATCTTTCCTGAGACTCATGTTGGAGTCACTGTTACTATCCCTTGTTCCAGTAAAGGGAAGTTTGTGGGTACTATTTCTCGTACCTGTCAGATTGGTGTTTCTGAGGGTGAATGGAGTCATCAACGAGGCAGCTGTATACCAATTCTCCTCATTATTGTGATCGGGTGTAGTATTGTTTGCCTGATCATTATCCTTATTGTTCTTTGTATCTGTACTTATGGAAGAATGAAATCAAAGTTGTTGACTCAGCGTATGATGTACTATATTAAAGGAGATGTGGTTCAATAAATAAGAAATGGAATTTTGTTAAGAAACATATAGCCTTTCAAAAGCAATTAGTTAATTGTGATATACTTGGCTCCATTCACGTTTTTAACGCGAGGAATTGATAATACAAGGAGACCATCCTCAATTCGAGCAGACATACTCTGCGAATCAGCATCAATAGGCAACTGAATCATCTTCTTGAACAGTCCATTTCTTCTCTCATGGATTAGATAATGGTCTTCATTGCTAATCACCTTCTTCTTCTTCTTTCCTTCAATCATGAGTTTATCATCCTTAGTAGTGATTGTTATTCTATCCTTTGAAACTCCAGGAATTTCAGCAATCAGAACATACATATCAGGAGTCTATTTCTCATAACAGTAAAGAGATGTAACCTCAATAAGATCGAGAGGAAGCTGGTAGAAGTTCATATTGCTAGATTCGCTAACCGTAATTCGAGTGACATGATCTTACAAAGCAACTCTTGATGTAGGAACAGCATTGAAGGCGTAGTCCTCGTTGTCAAAGAACTTGTTACCTGCATAGTTAAAAATAGACATCTTTTAATTCACTTGTTTTATTCTAATTGAAATAGGAGACAGGAGAAGATTCTGTTTTCTCTGAAGGGGTTAAGTTCCTATACTATTGGATGCACCAAATTATGGTAACTGTTCAGCCAATCCAGTAAAGGACTCGATGAACGAGAGAATCTTGCTCTAATTATTCTTTTCCCACTAGCATATATGGGTGTATCGGATGGTTGATGTATTTTCGAACAAATAAACTACATTAACCCGTTTTGTTTTATAATCTTGCAGTAGGCTTTTACAGAGTTTGGAAATCTAGGAATTATCTTAGTTATTCATTCGAACGCTTCTTCAAAGGGCGGTTCCGTACAAATTTCCTCAATAGAGTACTACATTAGAAGCAACGCAAATCACCAACCTTCTCTCTCAACTTGTCAAGGACTTCTTTCGTTTCATGTTCATAACTATAGAATCGTCTTTTGATAACCTCTAGATTGTCATCAGCACGTCCTCTACAGTTGATTTATTAATTATTGTGCTACGAATCCTTTCCTCTAGCAATCAAACGCTTTTCCAAAAATTCATAGCTACATTTGTAGAGTAAGCAACCAAGCACGTTGCAACTATCACCCATCACATCACACCATGTCTAATATTTATTTCAGACATTATTCAAATACTTTATAGTTGGACATATTTCGTGGATAACCATCAAGGAGAAGAACTCCATTAGTGGAGTTCATTACCTTGTCTCTGATCAGTTCCATTGTCACCTCCGTCGGAACGAGAGTACCTTCCTAATCGATGACTCATTCGTGTATTTCTTACATTCATATGCTTTTGAATCATTTCGGTATACTTTCCCGGAGTTTTCACTGTCTGATAATGAGATAACCATCCGAAACCGCAACTTCACGTAAGATCTCACCAACCGAAACGTGACAACCACCAAACTTGGCAACTAAATGATCTGAGTGCTTTCCCTTTCCAGAACCAGGAGCTCCAAGGACAAACAGAACATTGTTTCTTGAAGCAAAAGAACGGTAGAAAGCATTAACATTTCGAGATACACAAACAGATTTCAAGCGAAACATTCTTAAACCAATAATTACTACAAGAATTGGGGTCCCCTATTCTTATCACTATGCTTTCTATTGAGAACGAAAACGTTTCCAATTCTCCATTGCCTGTTCAGTAAATAACCCTAAATTCTTCAATTCTTTGGTTGTTAACTTTGTGCTTCGGAGTTCTCCCTGTTACAAACCAAGTTCATTCCTACCTGTTTCTCGAATGCACTCCTTGATTTCTACAAATTATGAGAAAGAGGAAAGAGGACGAGAAGGTATCTTGATGTGATTCTCTTCAGCCAACTTGACAAATCCTTGAAAGATCTTCTTATTGTGTGCATTGCAGAATACACAAACCGATCCAGTGTTACCTTCTCTTCCAATTCGACCAACATTATGAATGAATTCCGAGACAGAGGAAGCAAATGACCAAAGCAAGATCTACATTAAACCAAAAGATTATACCAACACTATTTGCAGACCGCAACTCTATACCTCGCCCCACAATACCTGGTGTGGACACAAGGACTTCCAGTTGGTTCGTTTGGAATTGTTGGATAATCTCACGACGTTGAACAAACGGTGTTTCAACAGTGACTGCATTATGAGAAACAGTAGGGAAAGATGAAGCAAGAATGGCCTGAACATCGACTACTTCCATTCTAAGCATCAAACTATGAGTCTATTCTAACCGTGTCTGACAAAGAATGACAAGAGGAAGTTGAAGCAGTGACTCAGTGTCTTGAATACACTTCTTCATCAATGCTACGAACTTCTTCTTCTTCTGATTTTCTTCACACCACTGAATAGAGTACTGGAGAGTAGAATTCAATCGTTCTTCAACTCAGATTCTTCTGTATCCAATACGAATATCACAAACAGTCACTTCCATTGGATTCTGGAGATGAGGGAGAATCTGGGCACGGAGATTCGCAGTAATAGTTGCTGACACTACGATCTTCTACACAACAACTTCATGTTACAAAGGTCACTTGTAGACAACGAGATATTAGATGAGAAAACAATGATAACACTTGATCTTGAAAATCCGACTTCATCAGCTGATCCGCTTCATCGAGTACTACAGAACGCACTCGTTTTAATATCTCTCCAGCTACATGAAATAACATTATTACCAGTACCTCCATGAGGGTCATGCGAAGCAATATCAGACAAACGACCTGGAGTGCAGATAAGAACATTCACATCCTGTCGAAGTCGATACATCTAAGTCTCAGAGAATGAATACTCTTACTTGCTGTTCTCGACTCTCTCCTCCAATAATGAGAGCAGTTCGAACTCCTCGTAGTTTGAGAACCATAAACTTCACCACTTCTTCAATTTGTATGGCCAGCTCACGACTAGGAACAACAATCAAGATAACAAAATCAGTATATACAGAATACGTCTCATACTACCAATTATTCCTTCAAAACAAGTGAACATAATCAATAAGAAGTAAAAGAAGTGGAATAAGATAGGCCAACGTTTTACCACTTCCAGTATTACTACGTAAGATCACATCTCGATTACTTAGAATGCAAGGAATCTTCATGTAATTCATCCCATCACTCTTACTGATTCCATCTGAATGGGAGTAGGTGAAATCACTCCCATTTCAATTAGGTTCTCACGTAACTGAGGCATTAATTGGATATCATCAAATGAAATCACTACATCATAGTTAACCACGAAGACTACATGAATGATAGAAGTCACCGTTCACAGAAATATTCAAACCCCGTCGAATCTCAACAATCTACATCAGAGAATACAAAAAGTAAAACATCCTTATTTGTGTACAAGGTACTCCATGTCATGTACTTGTAATAAGCAGAAATCCTCCAATGATAAAACGTCTCATCTTCCAATTATTACAACACATATCAACAACCATCGCATGACACTGGAGGTAATTGATTCTCTTCTGTGTTTTCTACTCTTTGAAGGAGGATATTTTTACATTCAATACTACAAACATCCTCATCTGTTTTATCACAGACATAAGCGCCATATTTCCCACACACCTATCCTGAACAACTACCTGTAACTCCTACTACACATATGGGTTCTCCTTCTTCTGGAAGTCGTTGGTCCTTCGAAAACTCAATTATTTCTTCATCAGACATAGAAGAACAAATAGAGAGAATGCAAAAGTATCAAAACTAAGGTAATATGAATAATGGTGTGACATGTCTTTCACTCAAGACACTACCTGATTATGCACAATCTGGTTTCTAGCTATCGTCTGTTCATTATCTCATTTCCAACAAACACAGACACGTTAGATTACAGTTGCCTTCTTTCCCTTTGATTTC
>JABLTK010121430.1_pt1 | contig 24858 bp, 41 predicted proteins | sample 7160131 | NCBI WGS metagenome assembly JABLTK01 (sample SAMN14651221, study PRJNA627086) | human gut metagenome | isolation source: feces | host: Homo sapiens
AACAGAGTGTGAGAAATAGAATGAATGAATAGTGAATCGATGAAGGGATGAGAATCATAGCGATTAGAAAGAATGAAATGAATAGAAGTGGGAGTTCAGCATTGATTATGGAAAAAGAATGAAGAATAATACCAATTGAGAATCTATCATTATCAACTCACACTGCACTTACTACTGAACCCACAATCTTTCATACTCATTAGGTATTATTCATGTTTACTAACAATCGTTATGAATAACAGGAATATGATTAATCATATTTGGAAACAAAGAAAGATAGTAAGAGAATGAGTATAGACAATGCTAAAACAAAAACGGAAGAGCCGATAAAACAGACTGGAAGACTAGTTGGAAGGATAATTGAGAGATGCCAACTCTAATGATGAGATGATTGCATTACGATAATGAATGCTGAGAGAGAAAAAACTGGTCAAGAATCTTACAATACCCTTAGAGGTTTCTTCTGAAACTATCCAATTGACTGATGACATTCCATACTTCAAATGAATCACAAAAGCATAATAACTATCTTCTGGATTCATCTTACGGGACCACTGTACCATGTATTTGCTCCTGAATAACAGTTCCAATCAAAATCGAATCAATCATGAGTCACATTCTTCAACACATAGATTCACCAAGCAACAGTATCAATTCCTTTATCTCCATACACTCCCAACATCTCTTCATCATACAGATTACATCATCCTTTCACTTCTCCTCTTTCAACGCTCGTTATCATCATACAAACCATCCTTTTCACCGGAATCAACTTCCTCCCAACAATCCTGACAACTGATCCCAGTCTACCCCATTCACCTCCTCCGCTACTGGTTCATCATTGTCTAAGCCCATCTCCTTATTATCACCCTCTTCTACATTCTTTAAAAATGTTGATTAATAGACAAGGCATTTGTTAGGTGAGATCGTCTGTTATTTTTGTTATCGAATAGAGTCTCACATCATGATAGAAAACTGTTACCTATCTTCAAACGATAACATAAAGACTCCAGATTTCTGGCCGTCATCAATCATTCTAAATCGCTAATCAATTGATACCAACAAAGAAAACAGAATGAGGAGACTGAGAACAATTAGTACTTTAACATGAATGATAAGAGGAGTCACGAATATGACTCATTAGTACTGAAAGTCAACAGATAACATGTCTGTTGCGTAAACTGCGTATAGAACCACTTTCTGAAGCAATCTTTGGAGTTCCTGAATACTGTCCTAAATCCTGTGATGGATTCATTGACTTGAATGCAACCTCAATACTATCCAAAGATGGATAGCGCCCAGTAGGCCATCTGCAAGGTCCTTCGAATTGCATCTACACATAACCAATCAACTATCAGAAATGTCTACACAAGTATAACCGTATTCCAAAAGACGCTGTTTCAACAAGTCTCGATTCTCACGAATCGAAAAGTCCGGTATTCCTTCTTCCCAATAGAATGTACTTGCCAATTTCTTTATCACAATATCATCACCAGAGTAGGATTCAGTGCTCACACTCCGTTCATAATCCCATATGTCCATATCGTTGTAACAAAAAGAGAAATTCATTTAATATCGATAATGGACTTATACTAGGCATAAAAGAATCTGACAGAATTGACACATTTTCCAAAAATAGAAACAATTTTACGCAGTTTCCTAACATCATTTCTAATCAAAATGATCTACCCAAGGTTTATAACCAAAGATAGGTACAAATTTTGCAGTTATTCTTCCGTTGCACTTCGATCAGGAGTCTTCAACGAAGTCTTCAAAAGGATTCGTACGATAACTGAGAAGCAAAGACCACAAATTTCAAGCAACTCTGAACTCCAAATGTTTGCCGGATAACAATAATAATCCGTTAATCATCTCAAGAAATATCCAAACTTGATTATGATGAAACTAGTAACTCATAGTTTCCGATGATGACAAAACTTTCAGAAACAAACCCCATTTGTCTAGCACAAATCATCACCAATACTAGCCAATTCTACGAAACCTAAATGCACTTTCCCATTAACTATCAAATTCGTGAGAATAGTAGAAACACTCATTAACCATCTGTTTCCGTTTTACTACGTATATCACCACAGATATAACAATTCCATATCCATAATAATTAATTGCCTATCAACTAACGCTACTTCGATACATTGGTTGTGATCCACCTTCGTTGTATCATACAATCCATTTATCAGAACGACAAAAGACGATACAAAGATTGGGATTAGAATCTCTAACTCCACTATTCTTTTATGAGTATCCGAAGCGCTGTATATAGAATCTTTATTTTGTCACAGTTAGATCGATACATACTGCAACATTGAAAGGAGTCTGGAAGAACGAAATGCTTCATACAACACAATATTGAAAGCGGTATTGGCATAGAGAGTATCTCATAATCTAGTTTGTGAACCATGAATATACATTTCTCTCTTTTGTCGATGAATGCACGGAACTCAATAGTAATGATGCGGGACGACGTAGAAGAGCAATTCACTTATTTGGACAGTTGCTGACCGATCCACAACTGCCTTCAAATCAGGAAACCGCTGCCTTGTTCTTTGAGTTCTTTTCAAAGCGATTAGATGATTTTATGATAACCGAAGAAGCGTTAAATGTGATGATTGCCATCGATAAGACGTATCATGACTCCATTCTTGTGGGTTTCGTCATTGTTGCTTCATTAATAGTTGTTAGCAAAGACCTTTATTACTTCTATCAGTACAGATATCAAAGTTGGGACCCTCAAATATTCTTCACGCAGACTCGTTTATAAGCTTCTACTTTCACTTCTGCCCTCTTCTTCTTTGCTTTCAGAGACAGATAATCTCTGTCAATGCATTCTCTCCGTAGGTATTCTCTCCTCACTGAGAACTAGATTGTGGATGGTGAAAAAGATCCAAGAGGCGTTGTTCAGGTTTGTTCCATCATTCAACAAGTCCTAGAGCGATTTGCCTCGCAATTGACCCCCAATACCCTAAATGATTTATTTATGTTTATCAATGGTTATTTTCCTGTCACATACATCACTCCTCCTCTTGTGGCGGGAAATCGTGATGTGGTGACATCTGTTGAATTTCATTCATTTTATCATTTCTAGGAAGATGTTTGTACTGCTGTGGCCAATACCTTAACTGCAACTTCTCGTACCACTCCACTCCTGCTTCCATATCTGGAAACTGCACTTCGTGACACCAGTCCCAACAGCAAAACACAAGGAGCAGGTGTTTTGCGTCGATTATGCGAGAAATGGGGATGGAGTGAAATTATGTGTCCAGGATGTGTAATGACAGAGGGAGAGAAACAACGATGGATTGAACTGGTGATAGTAATGTTGGAGACAAAGATTGACTTGTAGGAAGAATATGTTGAGAGTTCGTCATCTACTCCCGAAGAAACACATTTAATTCACGTTATTGAGGTCATGGCAGCCTCCCAAGAGAGATATTGGAGAGATGCGCTTCAAGAAAAGGCTGTTGCCAACATAATAAAATCCCCGGTTTCGCCGTCTAATCTCCATTGGGCTCAAATCCTTCGTCAGACAACACGAGCGGATCCTTCACTCTATGAGACATTCGTAAATCAATTTTCGGGACTTATTCAGGATTGTCAGAATACAGACATTTTGTAAGAATTGATTTTTGTTCTGATTTTAGAGATGGGCTGATTGCCATTCTTTCCACTGTTATTGTTGCACAGCATTCTGAACCATCTGATGACTTGATACAACTTCTCTCCTATTTTGTCCAATCCCTTAGTCGGGTCTCGTCATCCTCTCACCAACTCCCTAATGAGAATTCATATCTATTATTGGTATTCCAGAATTTGTGGATTTATTGATAGTGTGTATTAGAATTGGATAAGGAAGGAAGTCTCCCAAATGAAGCCGAGTTATGTGAATGGCTGATGAATCTCCATCAGATAGATGAGACGGATTTGAGGTATGTTGTAACTGCCATATTGAACCATCATGGAGCGAAGCTGTGTGATGCATTAGTAGCCAGTGATATCAACTCATTGACTTCTTCTATCATACTGGAAGAGATTGTTAAGTCATCTCAGCAATCTCTGCTCACTAACACTCTTCATCAACATCTCTCCTTGAAGGGAGTTTCATCATCATTGACAGAAATCGGAAGGAAAATTGTTCATGTATTGACATCCAAAGAAAGTGAGCTATGTGTGTGTGACACTCTTCTGGATCTGATCACAGTATCATTAGCAACAATGGAACAAGACTGTTCACTTGTTATTGAAAATGTGTTCGATCTGCTGAAGAGATGTCCTACATCCAATCAGTTCACTTTACTCACTCAAATTGCTCAGAAGATTCCATTGGTTGAACCATTTCTTCTTCTTACTCACATTCAATCTGATGAAGAACTCTTTTGTCTTATCGATCATTCGCCAATTTGTGAGTATGTGATTCGATTTGTGTTCCTCTTTGTCCAATCTCATTCTCATTCTATCATTGGACATTATCTTCCTCAAATCAGTACAATTCCTATTGAAGTGGAAGAATCGGAATTCGTCGAATGGGTTAGCAAACACCAGTTTTTCGCTCTGATGGACCGAAAAGAAGTGTTTGCGACATTTACAGAGTGAGATTACGGCATACTGAATCACTCAATAGATTCATTCGAACACAAACAACAATAGAGTCATCTCGATGTTCGTCTCTTCAAAAGTGGTCACTCTTATCACTCCTTCATGAATCAGCGATTCCCGATTCAATTCTTCATTCGTATATCACCTTTGTAGGATCGAATTTCACATTGGTAACTCTTTCTGATAAAATGATTGAGAATCTCGTGGATCGGCTACTCTCTGTAGCATCCTCTTGTGAGAGTTTTCAGTTGATTTTCCACATTCTCCATCTAACCCAGCACTCTGAGTCATTGCGATTACGATGCATCATGCTAGTCATTAAGTCAACATCAGTTAACACGTAGGCTCTACAAAGAGATGTTGCGATGGAAGAGGCTCTGAAGGACTTGCATCTCCTTTTCACCCAGAGTCCAAATTCAGTTGTACCAGATCTTGCAACAATTATCCCCTTGTTGGCACAAAAGTTGGATACCAATCAGCCTGTATTCAGAATCTTGATTCTCCGTCTGTTCCGAGACTTCGCTAATCTTCCACTCACTGTCGTGTTCTCATATGCTCCTTTAGTTACTCGAATCCTGGAACCAACATTAAATGATTCGCAACGGGCCATTCGTGAGATGGCTGCGCGTGTACGGAATCTGTGGCTAATGATTCACTTTCTTGTGTGTTGGAACAAACATATCACTTGGATGAACCCTGGAAAATGGATGAAATATCAAAAACGTTTATCATTTCAGTTATATTGGGATCCTCTGTCACTGCTGGTGGTAGCAATGGAGGCAACTCTGATGAGTCTGATGACTCTTCTAATCGTTTGGAACGTTTGGATCGTTTCACGGCCTTCGATTGTTTCGATTTGGTTTGACTCGGTTTCAACCGCTTCGATACAGATTTAGGACAATACGTGCCGAAAGGCCGTCCTGGTCCTCGTCGAACAGTAACAGGTGCAGTCAATATACGCTTGCTTGTTAAATCCTTCTCCGAGGGAATATTCCGTTTCAGATAGGGATAAGACTCATCCAGAGCAACTCTGGTAGCAACATCTCCTTTATTGCCTCGTAATAGAATTGTGGAAAAAATACGACTCATAAAGGCAGGCGACAACGTGTCTCCTGACTGGAATGTATGATGTGGACGTAATACAAAAACTCCATTTTTGCTCCTCATTGCAATCAACTGTCTATTTACATGCTTAATATGATTTCCACGAGGAAAGGAACGGCAGAGCGAATACTGCTCATAGATCGATGTATCATCCACTTTCTTCGTTCGATTTGACTCTTTTGGGATTTGAATCTCAGAACTCCTCGAATCCTCTGAAATCGCATCTTCAACAATCACGGGTTTTGGAACTACTTGTTTCGCTTGATACTGCTCAAATCTATGAATCACTTTCCTTTTCCTCCATTACAATCGATCAATCGCAATATCCAGATCCCTTTCTTCTTGTGAGAATGCTAGGATTTCCATTGATCGCAAACTGTGAGGTTTAGGCTTCCTAGAATTGGGCAGCCCCAAAAACGATACTCCCAACAAACAAACCAAAAGACTCATTCCGTGAATTCAATTTCATCACCATGATTCTTCACTTTCAGCTTGTGATGACGCTTCATTCGCTTCAGTTGCTTCACCTCTTCTTCCGACATGCGAGTGATCGACAGCTTATTATCGACAATCGTCATATTCAATTCACTCAAATCGGAAATATTTCCTGCATCATCTTCACGAGCAAATCGATCCAATGTCAACTTGGGACCCTTTGGCCGTCGTCGTTCAATCTCTTCGGGTGTTGGCTCTCCTTTCACAGGTTGATGCGGAACCAAAGATTCATCAATACCCAGTTTCTTTCGATTTAACGCCACATCATACACTGCAAGTTTGCTGGGATACTAGACGTCATATCTCCCTCTCCAATGCAACAAGGCAATTCCGCATATATCCTGGACGAACGAGAACGACATCTCCCTTCTTTCCCAAGTTCCACATGTCCTGTAAGAGGATAATCGGAACAGATTTCCTAAACTTCATTTTGGCAGACACAAACTACGTCACACTCCGAGTAAAAGAGAAGCTGGTTCCTATTCTCGGTACTGCACTACAATATCACAATAAATCAACTACTCCCTACCGGAGAACCTGCATGACCTGTTTTTGGAAAACGAAAACTATTCCAGAAATCCTGCCAATTTTTCACAACCGGTGATTTGGAGTTCTCTCACTAATTCTTGGGTTTCTTTGTACCCGACTTGTCGTTTTAGACTCAATGACGGAGTATCGTCCTTCTCGTTTTGAACTCTACTTCAAGAGTAGTTCTCGTTTCCAACAAGCGTTCATCGTATCCTTTCTTATTTGTCTATGACTCTAGATTTCTGTTGCTTCGTTCCTAGCATTGTCACCGTTCTATGGTCTTATCGGTGTTGTTGTCTTAATGGTAACTTCCTTGACTGTGGGAGCTGCTTATTTCCTCTCTACGAACTTGAGAGATGCTAAAGAAAAGCCGCCGTATGTTTTCCTTCCATGCCTAACATTTAGGAAGTCGGTTTTGCATGGCGAGCCAACACCGAAGCGTGTCTATTCAATCGAGGAACTTCTCGAACTCAAGGACACTCTAACAGAAGATGCTCCATTCTTCCAATATCAGATCATGAACAAACGTTCCCCTTCTCGTTCTGCAACTCCAATGAAAGTTCGCGATAACTCAGCTAACAATCACCATCGTATGTCCATTCGCAGTGCTTCTCCTATGATCTTCTACACTTCTGGAGAGAAACGTGTTGGATCTCGTTCCGTAACTCCTCTGATCCGCAAACCTGGTGACATTCTTTCCGAAGTTGATTCGTTGTCTTCGCATCCTCGCGGTACTGAAGAGTTAATGGACTACTATGCAGACGACCCTGCATCTCTGCCTCAGGGAGATGTGACAGGTCGTATTCAGTGGATTCATCAGAACAATGGTCGTATTCGAATGGTAGGAAGAGTGCTGTCGACACGAGATTTGTTCTTTCACTTCAATGATGTTGAGTTGAAGGATGGACAGAGTTTGAATGTTGGGGATCGTGTGGTGTTTGAGATTTCGGTGTATAAGAATTTGGTGTGTGCGAAGCATATTCGTAAGGTGGAGAATACGAGGTCCAAATCTTCTGTTAATGTGCAGTCAACTCCATAGGGTGATTATGTGACATATTCCTTTTGGTATTGTTTGTTGAATACCACACAGTAATGGCTTCACTGTATGTACACATATGACTTTGACAAATAGTCCCGATTTCTGTCAATTGAGTTGTCAACGATATTGTCTTATCTCGGAACTATTGTGGAGTTATGGTATGTTGTTTCCACTTTAAAGATGCTCATCTATGTAGCCTGCTGTTGGATCCAGTAAAAACGACGAAGCCTGTGAAGTCTGTTGCGGTTGTGCCATGCTTCCATTTCGTAGCTCTGTTCGTGGAACTGCTCCCGTTCCTACTTCAGGTACGTTGTATTTCCTTGGAGATAACGTTATAGCGGATTACAAGGATATTGTAGACGAAGCCCTTGACTTATTTCGAGGAAATGTCTATTTTGCAAACTTCGAAATCAAAGGACCTGCAGATCGTCTCCTAGTTGTACTCATATTGTACATTAGTCGTGTAAAGGTTTAACTCTTCATTGATTCTAGTGTTTGAAGGATATTGAAAAATGCAAAACAGCAGAGGAAGGTTTCTATGTAGGATGCTCCTCATTTCTAGCAACCCGTGCTCTGTACCTAACAAATGCAAAGAAAATGCACACACCAGGTTCTCCAGGCTATTCATTGAACCGTCTTCTTTTTCCTCCAAAGAATGAACAAGAGAAAAGTAGAATAAATGGATTGGATTGAGTGGTAGCAATGTATCATGCATATATGGATCAAATCCGAATTGAATTGTCAAAGCGATTAGTTGAGAGAGTGTAAGAGTGAACTTGTACTGTAACTGTAGGTACCGTGAAGGTGATTGGAGTCGTAAATGGTGGATGACATTTTTGAAACGAGATTTCATGAACCTGGAACTGACATTAGTATATGTATGTTTCTTAAACAAGCGTTATGCCAAATGATTTTCCTTTTCTTGCTGTAGGCGATAATAGTATTCTAACATAGATATGTACCACTCACTACGTAAAAACTTCCAATGAACCCTACTTCTTTCCATTTTTCAAATCCATTTCACAATGACTCCAATTCAATCGATTTTGAAGTGTCATTGCTGCCAACGCATCAAAATCAAATGTCAGGAGAGTTAGCACCAATTTCCAGTCATCTGCTACATGGTTGCCCATAGCATCAATCAAATGTCTATATGTAACTCCCTACACGAATATCTACATCAAATCGACATACAAAGGTTGTTGTTGATCTATTAGATTAGAACAAATTCAAAAATGTACATCGCCGAGTCATTTCTTGAAATAATGACTGATCAGAAAAAACATCCAAAGGAAGAAGTTGGAGATTTGAGACAGCCGTCAATCGAGTAAGTGAATCATAATAATTAGAAACAGGACAATCAGAAGGAGTTGAACTCCATGTCCAACCAATCTCTCGCTGAAGCTCTAAAACATGTTTCAGATATCCCTGTTGTAAAAGATGAATTGCAAGTGATGTAAGAATGACATCAATTTGATAACAAGGAGGAATGATCTCTTGTAATTCAGAATGACGGTTCTCTTCCATTACAAGAAACCGATAAACATCAGATAACCCAGTAATTATACCTCGAACCACGAGCATGAGCATTAACTCAATCCCTGCTTTGTGAGCAAGACACACATCCAAAGGAGTATTCTCACATGGTTGAAAGATGAACAAGTGTGAATCCAGGAAGGATTGAAACCAAGACTGACATACGTATCTCAATGCATTCAAATCGCACCATCTATAAGAGGTTTCAGAGAGTGGAAGAGATGGACTAATAGCAACTTCAGAACCTGAACAGACTACTCCCTGTAATACACTGATACAAGCAGATGCTAATTCGAGGTCTCCTCCATAGAGGGTTGTTCTGAAAAGGAACAAAATATCGAGAGAGTTATGAATAACACGAGTCCAAATGGTCCGTTCCTGTTTACGAAGACAGTTGATTAGAAGTCGTGGGAAGAGAGAAGAAGAAGAGAGAAGAGACAGAGAATGATGGAGATGCTCCGAAGAACCGTGGTTAAGTGAAGAATGAATGAAGAACTCAAGAGAAGGAGAGAGTGATGGAATATGATGAGTGATTAGAGAATGAAGAAGCAGAGAAGCTTCCGAATTACGATCGATTGAGATAAGTTCGTGCAGAAGCGAATGAGCAAGACATTGTGTTTCAAGTTGAAGAGAGTGCTGATGAGAGAATATCCCGTTAGTAAACGAAATAACGGATATAGAGGAAGGAAGGAACCCAATAGGAATAAACTTGAGTTGATACTGACGTGGTCCAATCCATGAACGATATACAGAAGGAGAAGGCATAAGTTGAGGAAACCAGCACTAATATTTAGAGAGAGATAAAGGAATGAACATAGTAACGATGAGAACCGAAGAATAAGTAATAAGATTGAAGGAAAGAGAGAGAGTTGAAAGAATCATAAATCAAGATGACTTGAAAGCAACGATCAATGAGACTATGCTAAACATCAGAATATTCTACAAGATCAACTCGAATACATTCATGAAGCATTAGACGATCACAAGAGTAATCATGATTGAGAAGAAGAATTTCATCAACTAATCCCTTGTCTTCCGTCTCTTCATCCTTACTAGCTCCAAATTCCATTGGAGACGAAGAAAGAGAATGAGAATCAATTGGTAGAATGAAACGAGCAATTGAACCTGTGTGAGGAATGAGAACAGAACGGACGAGATGAAGAGAACAGTCTGCTATACATCAACTGAAATGAAAGAAATAACAATTCTCAATATGATAGATAAGCATTTGTTCACCTGCGAGAAGAACAAACAACCAATCATTCATACACCTCATATCCATGATACGAGCATCACCTGCAATTGTAATTGTAACAGTTTGGATTGCATGATCAGACTTCAAATCATTAGTATTAAAGAAGATCAAGGAAGAAGTCTCCCAATCATTCCCATCACTAACTCCACACACAATGATAGAAGATGTGATCCAACATACTGACATGATATAGTCTTCATCCTATATCATTATTTGTGAAATAAACTTACAGGAATTAGACCTGTAGCTACTCGCCACAAATCATTCATTCCTACATACAAACAAACATCATTACAAGTATACAGACACACAAGAGAAGACCCAGGATAAGTAACCATTCCAATCAATGGCCAACTACAACTGGAAAGGAAAGAAGAAGGAAGTGGAATGAGAGAGGGAAGAATAGAATGGTGTGATGAATGAGTACAAGCAAGAACATGTGAGTTATAAGCAAAAAAAGTTTGATCGTGTGAAGTACAAATGTTCACATCTTGTGTTATCAAAAATAACTGTGTACAGAGTCTTGTATCTCCATAGATCAACTCATCACCTCGTGCTGACCATTCATAACATGCACGTATTGTTGAGTGCCACCAAATAATAGATTCTTGCAGATTCCAAATCACTAGGCATCGGTCCTGATAGCACACACAAAGATGATTATTTTCCCAGTTCCATACCATAGAAGTGATTATGGAATGACTCGGATCCGAGGTGGGGTACAAATCATCGTAATGATGAATATTGAACTCAAAACAGTGAGAAGGAACCAAACTTTCATTCTTCCAACACAATCGATATACCATAATGGATCCTGTAGATTGGGAAATTGCTATCATATGCGAATAACTCCCAATACTAACATGTGTGGCTCCCTGTTGAAGGATCATATGAGCACCCGAGAAATAAATTCGGGATTGAAAGTTGATATGGAATAGAATACAACTACCATTATTTAACACCAGAACAAGAACACTTAATATCACGTCATAATCCAAGGAGACAATTTGAAGAGAAGAGGAAAGATCCTTGGTAATTTCGGGAAGATGAATCATGATAGGAACGGCAATCGGATATCCACGACAAACTCCATTCCACTCAACTTCAACTAAATTTCCCGAATCTGTTCCAAGGATCAGATTAGACTCCATTGTACTTACACACAATGGAAATCCGTACTCCTCAACGTTATAAATGGATCCAGGCTGTAAATCACAGCTTGGAACATAAGTGAGACGTTGAGAACCAGAATCCAAAGAGAAAAGACTCTCTAGATAGGTAATCGTGAACAGAATGATTATTCCCTCACCACACACTACGGCAAATTGCGAACTATCCCCTTTCCATACAACAAAGACCCGTTTCATGACATCTTCCGCAAGACCAGCGGCACGATGAAGTTCGCGTTGTGAAAGAAGGAGTGTTTCGGGTCCAGCAGACCAAATCTGGATAAATTTCGTTGTAGCAATAGCATACACCTTACCATCAGGGCTCAGTTGCATCGAACAGTATACGGAATCAGAAGGTGTCCGTAGTTCAATGCTATCACCACAAGGAATCAGCATTGCGAATGGATTAGAAAGGTGATGTTGGGCTGTGCGGCTATTCGGCACCGCAAAACCTCGGTCGCAACAACTCTTCACTTCTTCAAACCAACTGTGAAAGACTGATGGAAAACGCAAATCCCGTTCAAATGGTCGTGGTTAACGGTAGGAGTTGTATGTCTGTTGTGATCTCGTAGCCCTTCTCAAGAATATTAGTTTACTGAATCAGAATAACACATCGAAAGAAGTTCCTGTGATTCACCGTGTATTGCTCTTTACCCCGTCAATTCGGAAGCACATCGACTTTCAGAATATGGAAATGATTATCAAGCAATATATGAGTAATTCATCGGTTCTAAAGAGTGATCTGTTGCGAATCATTGCCAAGTACAATGTCGTTGTTTTCTGTTCCTTTTATGCATAGGAAGTGAGTGTAGAGGTGGATGCTGTGAAAGTGGAGTCCAAAGATATTGTGGATTATTACCTTGCTAGTATTCTCGTGTATCAACTTTTATCAATAAACAAATATGAGGATGTATTCTTAGTTATTGTTTCAGTCATTTAGTGTTATCAAATCATCCATCAATTGATTATGCATTTCCAGACTGTCGGCTATATGGATAAACAGAAGGAATATATTGTATGTCGTCTTTACACCTATCTGATGATATTAAATAACCATCATTATCCTCTTCCAACTCTTCTTCCCGATTTACTGAGCAGTTATCGCATTGGTTGTCTTCATAACAATCGGATTGTTTGTGTAAGGAATATGAGTGAACTTTCATTCCAGAGTGGCATATACAATTGTATTCTTCGTGTTTACATTGATGCTAAACAATACTTAACAGCAGCTCATTTCCTTCAGAAAACTGAATATCCTTCTGATGTATCTGATAAACAGTATGTCCGATACTGTTTTTATAAGGGTAATCAATCATATCCTTCTTCATCATAGCACTTGTATCTACGGTTCTATTAGACTACTCGGAGGCTGAACATTCGTTGTTCGTCATTCATAAGAAATATGGCAATCCCAATGGAGTCTTTGCTGAAGAGGTGGGAAAGCTCTTTATTCTGGTGAAATTGCTAATTGGAGAAAAGCCTGATCTCAACCAAGTGCCATCAACACGACCTCTTCGACCTTACCGTGATCTCGCTGTGGTGGTGATGCAAGGTGATTTATCGGCTTATAAACATGTAATTGAGCAGAAAAAGCAACAATTTGTGGAGGATGGATTAATGCGAATTGTGAGCAGGTAGGAAAAGGAAGGAAAGTCGATTGTAGATTGCATAATACTGTGATCCGAATTGCGTTAGTGAAAATGGCGAAGAGCTACAGTCGTATTTCGTTGGCAGAAATTGCCTCAATCTTGGAACTCGACAATGTGGAAGAGGCGCGTTGTACATGCATGCGAGTAGGAAAGGAAGAGAGAATATCAGATAGAACATTCGTGATGGTATTATCCAAGGTTGTATTGAAGGTGACTATTTCACTGCTGAAGACTCAGTTAGTATTGTACTGGAGAGTGATTGTGTAGAGTTCGGCGATCATGACAAACAAACCAACAGACTTATTCAGCAAGAAGATTGCAGTGTGTCTGAATCTACGAAAGGAGATTATCAAGAGTAGTGTATGAATGTGTTTGTTTAGAAATTTGATATCTTGATTTGGATACAGAAATGACCACTGGACGTTTTCTCTTTTCACCATTACTTTTTCTTTGGTCAGAGAGGGATCATTAAAGTAGGGGATGTTTGATTTGGATTGCAGCTTCTATCTGGAATGACTCGTGCTCTGGTGCCGTGTTGTTTATATACAGCTGCAAAATGGATGGTTGCTATCCACAAGAGTTGCCTTGTGTCTATCTCTTACTAAAACGTAACCCATATTGTAGTTCCTGACGTATCTCTACTTTGGTTTAGGGTAAGTAGCAGTTTTCGTTTTTGGCGATTCGAAGCGTTGCTTGTTGTTCGATAGCAAGTGATGTCAAAAATCCGCCAAAAGACTTGAATGCATCATTCTGTTAATAGTGGCGTCTCTGCTATTAATTAATAGTCATTCTAACAATTTGCAGTAGGTTTATAACTTCTTTCTTACCCGGAATCCCATTCGGCCTTGAACTCGATTTCAGGTGACCATAAGTTTGTTCCGGAAGATTGATTGTCGTGTCTACAGTTGGCTAGACCCTTTGTTTCTAGTTGACAGAACAATGACTTATATTGTTTAGGGAAAATCGTTGGATTGCTGTTAGGATAGTATGTGTAAGTAGAATGATTGTATTTTGCGGCATAACAAACCAGAGAGTTGATGTTCTTATCTTCTCTCTTCATATTTATGCTAGAATGATATTGGATTCCTACCGATGTGATTGATTCTGTTCAATATCGGATTTCACTCCACTAACACCATGTAGAAGTAGATGTTCATTGTTTGTTGAAAACATTGTTCTAAGAAGACGATTTATTATATACTATCATCAGACTCCACATCGTTCGAATCAAAGCAGGACTCGTAGTACAACGAATTGATCCACGAATTCACACTATCCATCACAATCAAACCAAAATACACTACCTATTGTATGTTGATCCATTACACTCCACAGAAGAACCATTTTCAAGGATTTTCCCGACAATTGGTTCCTTCTTCGTAATTGATTTGGTTAAAACAACAGTTCCCAGGTCTCTCTTCCCATCCATCTTGAAAAAAAATGCGGCTTGTGAGGATCGAACTCACGACCTTGGGATTATGAGACCCACGCTCTTCCAACTGAGCCAAAGCCGCTTATCAAATCTTTTATCCTGTAAAATAAAAAGGTCAATTATCACAGAATAATCTAATGAAAACCGAAGAACAAACGGATTATGATTGGAAATCTAGCTCTGTATATAACCTTATTCTGGTAATCACTTGGACTGGAGATGAGCGTGTAGAAAGCGTACAATAATTATAAATTTGTTGTATTATGTGTTTTTGTATTGATATTTTTGTTTATGGTTGCAGTCTGCAGTATCTGTTGTTCTGCCATTTTATATGAGTTTCTTTATTCCCGCATTATCCCACATTCAGATCATTCTTTTAATGTTGATTTCAACTATTCGTACGTTGAATGGTCATATTCTCCCCTAGTCAATACTATAAGCCTTCAAAAGAGCGAATTCAAGAGAATATCGTTCCAACAGCGCAAGTCCATTTTGATTATCTTGTGAATGAACTTCAGTTGTCTCCTTCACAGGTTTTTTTCGATATTGGTATTTATTTGGTAGAACCAAAATTCGCGCATTCAATTTGAACTGAAATACACTCTTCCCTATATGATGGTGAATTTGAGAGCTCCCGTTTACACAATTGAGGCCCAGTTGGTATCGAAGAGTGGAGAAGTGATTGAATCATCCTTCAAAACGTTCATCACAGATTGGCATTTTCTTGTTGCTGGAATCTCAAAATCATTCTTTTTGTATCCATTGTGGGTTACAGGGTTTATGGTTAATGGAGAAACACGCACAATGCCATGTTTTCTGGATACATCCATTGTAAGTGCTGCTGCTGGAACTGTTACATAGAGTGTAAATACTGATGTTGAGTGGATTCGATTCATTGTCCACAACCCAGAGGTGGTGATTTCTAATTGTGTGTTGAAAACTCATGTGAAGATGCAGGGTTGGCGGTTAGCTCTTCAGAAACATCATTTGGCTTGTGGTATTGTGTTTGTGTTATTTGTCGTGAGTGTGAATACAATGGATAAGTGATAGGGAAGTATGATGATGGGAGGAACTCTGTTGCTAACAGGATATGGATGCTTTCTGATTATATCGAGACGGAAGGAACCAGAGGTTACAGTAAAGAAAGAGGTCCCTCAAGAAAAGGAGAACCAATCTAAGAACATGAAAGATGTGAAAGTGAAGAGTGAACCGATAGAGTATTGGCCTGTTAGCTCCATTGAAGATGAGGGTTTGAAGAAGGAGGATTCAACTGTGCGTAAACGAAGATCATAGTTTGTTTGTATTAGAAACAATTGATAACCTTTCATTGGATATCATATGAGACACTTCTTTCCACTTGTAGTCATTCAACTAGTCATCATAACACTCCTCACTCGGCTACCTTTTCATGGTACATCTTCATTCTTGCTATTACTTTCAATAATTCACGGAGGACATCACAATATCCGCATCCTTCTCCTTCATCAATCAGAATCCGCAAACATAGATCAATCAACACCATATAATCACTAACAAACAGCAAATCCTCCTTCACACTGATACAATACAATAAGAATCTCCAACATATTTCGCTTTCCCGGTTCTGGACAAACGAATGATTCAATAGCGAGATAAACTGTGATGAACACTGTCCTGCATCTACCACACTCTCAGCAAAGTCGCCAGGGTTCTGTTGGCTGTAGCATATCTATGAGTGAACACTTGACAGCATCGAAACGAGGACTTGAAGAAACGATTCTGATGGATAGTGAGCGAAGGACTGTTGCAACTGAATCAGTAATGATTTCGAATAGGGAAGATAATCAGCGATCGCTTGAAACAAAGATAAGAAGTGAGGTTCAAATGGAGAACCACGAACCCGAGTCAGTCCACAGGTGAGACAAAACAGACACTACACATCAGCCTTAGGATCAGTAGTAACCCGTTCAGAGCCTCCAAAACGGTCGTCAAAGAGAACAGCTACAATGACAGAATGGATGGCGAAGAACCGTGATATCATTAGAATGCAAGCATCAAATTCTTCCATAGAAATTACAGGATTGTACTACCTCTAAGATCCATACAGTACATTGACAAACTGACTAACAACTACATATTCCAATAGACAATTGTTTCGAAAGGCGAGTTTCCTCCACTCATCATCATCTCCAATAGCTAGATATGAAAACAAAAGCTTTGACCCACAATCTCGCAAGCGACACAACTCTTGAATAGAATTACTCTTCAAATGACCAATACTATCAACACCAATTAATTCCAAACATTCTTCCAGTGACCTTGTCCGAAATGTATCAGGAAGAAGAGAAGTAGCAATGATCCCTAAGGAAAACTAAGTCCACTAATTATACCTTGTGGAAGACAGTACGACTGATATCGAAACTCATTGGGCTCCTCAAATTGGGTAATACCAGTTTCCTTATTGTAATAATACGGGATTCCTTCTTCATAATCTCCTTTTTCTGTGTAATAACGAATCCAGTGTTCTGTCTCCATGTTTTCTGACGAAGACTGATTTTGCACAAGCGAAAGATCCTCGTGTTTGAGACAAACAAACAAAGAATACACGCAATCATGGAGTATTCGTCTTAACCCGCTTGTTACTCCATTCACATGAATCTTCCAGTAAAAACCGCTTTCGCTTCAGATGTTCATATCCCTCAACCTTCGATTTGACAAAGTCCCACATCGCTTTATCACCTTTGATCCGAATACTCCGCAAACATCCCAATAAAGCACTCATCACACAATTATCCTCTTCAATATGGGCTTCAGCATAACGAAGAAGCGGTGAGATGTAGTCCCTCTTCGTAATATATTTGGTATACCACTCCACACCACTCAGCAAACAATTGGATAAGAACTGAACACAGATCAGATGCAATCGTTTGGAAGGACTATCCAAGAATGCAAGAATCACGGGAAACAGATTAAACTTGAGGATGAGAAATTGCAAATTAGTCCCATGGTTCTGGATGTTGGAGGCCAGAAGAGTTAGAACGAGTTCTGCTCCAGTGATAAAGGAAGAAGAAGCAGGAGTAGACAGTCGTAAGGGCTTGACCAGTTCAGGTGCATAGTGTTCGTAAAAGAACGAAATAAAGCCAGAAGACTAGAATATAGAGAGAACGAATGAATCTTACTGTACTGTCATTACTTAAGACAGTTGTGAGAATGGCTTGACAGCTATACTGGATTTCAGAAGCCTAGATATGATGAACATGCTTGACTCTCACCTCATTCCACACATCATGAAGCACGTCAGTCAATACATTCTCAGAATCACATTCCTGGATGTATCGTCGAAAACTTGTTAGACCGAAACTCACTCGTTGTTCCAGTACTGTATAGATGAGAGAACGATTGAGTGCTGAGCGAGGTCTGTTAAGACAGTGGTGGAGGTGAGTACTGAATCGATAGTCCTTTTGCTCCAAAGCCCTGATCGTCATATTCAGAAGATACTCTCACCTCATCAATACTGCTCTATCACCGACTGTCATCGTTTTGCAGTACAGACATAGCTCATTGATCACACAGAGACTCAGTTGGGTGGCTTCGTCATCTCCCTCCAAACCGGTCAAACTACTTGTCAAACTCAATTACATCCAACACAGATCCGGAACAAAAGATGCGCTTAGACAAACGCGCCGAAGAAGCTCATTCTCACAAATCCGGATTTGAGCAGATAAACCACTCGAAATGATCTCATCAATTGGTTGAGGATCAATGGCATCCTACAATAATTAGTCACCTAATTAACATACTCGATAGTATAAGAGCCGATACAGACGATGCATCAGTGTTTCCAGACTTGTATCAAGATTTGGCATTGTATTGCGACAGTGAACATGATGCAGAAAGAAATCGCGATATTCGGCCTTATGAGGCAAATCTGGCTTATCTAGTAATAACCGCGGGAATTCATTTATACATTCCATAATGCCGAAGAGATGTAGATAGCAATCATCACTGAAAAGAACGCTCACGACATCATCATAACCAAGATCCACTACAATAAGAGAATACAACCACTTGTACAAATGAGTTGACAGAGCGAAATCAAATCATGGATCTTATCAACCTGATTGCTGGATTCTAATACTGGAAACAAATCTAACAGCTGATGAAGAAACTTGAAGTTCTACAGATTACAGCTCTATTTCACTCTCACATCTTCCTTCAATAATACATGAAATGAATCTTTCTGGGAAATGTCTGCAGATGAAACGGTCTCACAAATCTGGTGAATCGTGTCTGCAGACACTGATGGAAGCTCTAAAGGCGGTTCATTACCAGAATGATCCCCTTCCAATTCAGCTATCATTTCTTCCTGTGTGGAATGAATTCGTTCTCTACAAGAGTAGTTACACCCCTGCATTCATACAACACATAGTCTCGGTCTTTCTTACTTAAAAAACTGAGGGAATATGAGCAAAGTACTTCCTTCCACAGAATAAGAACTTCTATGGAGGAATAAGCAACTGATGAACCAGAAAACCTACCATCATAGGACTCATATTTGTTCGTCCGCTCAATCGGTAGGAAGAGAACTTCTCCTTCCTTTCCTTCAATTCCAATCATTAGAATACCCCATTGGTCTGAGTTCTATGCAAAATAAAGCCAATTCACAAGAACTCACGACTTTGGAAATTGCACAGAGTCCAACATATATCTCTTCCCAATCATCTGCATCCTTCATTCCATAGAGTTTGGCTAAACAAAACATCTCGTTTTGCTGAGAAACGGTGCCTTCCTTCTCGTCGTTTCCCTTTTGCTCCTCTATCGTCATCGAGCAGCAAAAGAAAAGAAATAACGAAAATTAGAGAAACGATGCCCTTCACAGAACCGAAAGTGTTGGTTGCCTCCTTCAATTATCAATTTGGAATCTATTATAAATTGCATATATTGCCTATTTTCACCGGTGTCTATCAAATAGGAAACGAAGATCGGTAGATGTCTTTCAGGCAATGCCTCTAGCTACAGATGATGGACTAAGCGATTTCATGAAGGTGGGATGAATGATAAAATTTGACTTCAAGAGAAATCTGACCGATTCCCTCAGCACCATTCCTGAAACGGTTGATTCTTAATTCGTCTATCATGGATAGTCTCAAGAAATGGATATTTCATGGCCCCAGTCCCCGGTAACTGTGATTGAAGATGTTTCCGAGCCAATTCCTCTTCCATCCAATCGTTGTCAATGGCTAAAGCATCCTCTGATCTATATTTCAGTTTTCTCGATCATCATTCTGATCTTCAATCTAAGTACCTTTGGGTTTGTATCGATCCGAAGGAATTTCATGCTTGGCATCGATCCAGTGCACTTTGAAGAAGCAGGAATGCTCGTATCTCCCTTCCCTTTTGAGCCAAGCAAAGTCGACTGTTCTCGCCACTCATAATATAGATTGCAAACCTATTGATGTGCCTTCTCGTGAGTGAGGGAACTGTAGATTATGTGGTTCACTTAACTATCATTGTTCTTGGTTGGATGCTCATTCGCTGCTTCACAAACATCAACAACTTGGAATCCATCCTCCTTCTATTCTATGTCCAAATCACTGATATCTGTATCCATATGGCAGTCGACTATCCCACTCCCATTGCCGGATTGCGACTCTACAGCTTGAGTATCCAAGGAGGAGTAATCGAAACATGGATCCTGAGTTGTCTGTCGAAAAAACACAACTGGAACCAACCAAAAGTCTATTGGTTTGCATCGATCAGCATCCTTGTTGACATTGCATTCATTCCATTCTTGAAAACCCATTCTTTGCTGTTCGACGGGATATCTCTTATTGCCGGTGGAGTTTTTCTCCTCTCCAGATATCCATGGAACACCTTTCCACATGCTCCTCGTTTCTTGTATTCTTCTAGGGTTTGTGCAGTCACCTGGTCTTCCCTATTTGGAGACCTTATCCTTCTTTGCGTTATTTTGGCCACATTTCTGATCCATTTTCTTATGTAATTGTTACTTGGGTTTGTTACAGAAATCAGTCCTATTCTCTCACCCTTTTTGGGGTCATAATCACCTTACTCTATGAATATGTCAGGAGTGAGGAGGAGAAACCGTGGCTACTAAGTGTATGTGTGATGGATAGAGAAAGTTCAAATCGTCCGTGTTTCCTTTATTGCTCTGATCATTTGTCTTGGAGTATTTTGCGGTTACGTGTTCAGTCGAGTTCTCTTCAAGTCACTTTCTGTGCCTACTCCTACAGATTCGCTAAAATCAGATCCAATTCTTCCTGGGTACGTATTGAAAGAGGCTCCAGTGTAGAAGAGGAGAAGGAGTACTTTTTGATGGCGATCGAAGTGTAATTATTGAGCGTCCTATCGATGCTCCCGAACTTAGTGTATCGAAGCGAATTCTTTGTAATCTTTGTAGATTTTCATGTGGTTTAAGGTGAGTGCGGAGGCAGACGAGGAAAAGGTCGTTCTTTTAAGCAACCGTGATATTGATTGTGAGGAAAGGAAGAAGAGTGTTGGATATAGTATATATTATTCTGTGAAGGACAAGTAGATAGTATAGGAAGACGTATAATATAGACGCATAACCATTCTATGGCGAACGAAGAAATCACGTTGTGAGATGGAAACAATTTCGGAAATCATTCATCCTGAAGCTTGGACTCACATCACTGTTGTGTTCCGTCCTATGGAAGACAATCTTTCTGAAGATGTACTGGGTAGGAGATGGAGGGAATTTCAACAGTAGCGGAACTTGTGTATCCAATGATCATGGAGGTGTATTTGAATGGCCGTTTAATGACAACACGTACCTCGATTCGTTTTATTGCAGATGTGGGAAAAGAGAAAGAGGATAATGCATAGAACAGGCAAGAGTTGGCGATTGGAGGAACTCCAAAAGGAGAGCATGCCTTCCATGGCCGTATTTACCAATTAATGATCACTCGTCATGTGTATGATCGAAGACAAATCTTCGATGTTTATCAGGGACAAAAACGTGCGTTATCTACAGTCCGCAAGAATTCGGATTGCTGGATAGGTTTTGGAGAGTTGTCAAGTGTTTGTTAGAAAACAAGGGAAGAGTTCAAGATCCTTTGGAAACAGACTCTGCATAATCAGAAGCTGTTATTGCATACATTACACAATCTACATATCCATGATCTGTAGGGAAATACTCTCGTTTTACACCTTCTCTCCTCATTCCTGCCTTTCTCATTACACATCCAGAAGCAGGATTTTCGATTGAATGCAAGGCTTCCAGTCGATTGGTACCCATTTCCTCAAAGCAGAATTGGATCACTCTCCGCAAACACTCAGTTGCAATTCCTCGTCCCCAGTGATCTTTCCGATAACAATAACCGCAGTCTGCTTGACAGTGAAAGTCATTCACTTCTACCAAACCAATCGATCCAATCACTTCATTGCATTCCTTACACACTACAGCCCAGTTATAAAACCTTTCACTTGAGTAAGCGTGCTCCCATTGCTTTAAAAGAGCTTCTGTCTCTTCTATGGATTTGTGCGTTGAAAATCGCATGAACTTGGTTGTTTCAGGATCGGAGGCGTATGCATACATGGCAGGAGCATCTTGCACAGTAAAAGGACGTATAATGACATTTGCTGACTCCAATACCTTTGATCCAAGATGACAAAGAGGCATTTAGTAGAATGAAGAAATATCTGGCAAGTAGAACAAGAAGGTTTGCAGGGAGAATTTTCCAAGAATTTTCTGGTAATCAGATATGAGTTATAGTAAAAATGTGCAACCAAGACTCCTATAAATATGTGTAAACTGAACAAACACCACAAGAGTACTAGAGGACCTACTGTTATTCTTTGGTGACTTCGAATAGTGTAGTCAGAATGACAATACCACAAGATCCGAGAGCAAGAAAAAAGAACGATCCTACACTAATATAAAAGAGAACAAGATTCTTCTCTGCGATACACTTCCCCATCCAAGGACAGTGATGATCAAGCTAACCATTAAACTCATGACCAATACTTACATCTCGGTAGCAGACGTTACAAATCGAGCAGTGACAAGTTCCTTTGACACGCTGAATCTCACAAAACCCTGAGAATAAGAATCAAATAGAGTTCAAACGGCATTCAGATGTTACTGGAGTGGAAGGATCGATGGCCTGACCACGAAAAGCAATACCAGGATTGGAGAGTGTTGTTGTCAAGAGAATCCAGAACAGAACTGCAGCAATTCCGATAAATGCGTAAATGAAGACATTGGAAGAAGTATTCTTCCTACACTCATCACCACCTCATGAATGTACATTGCAACATAACAATCAAATATGGTAATTCCAATGAATGCTAAATATGTTATTACCATTGTTGGCCAATCTGGTCCTGCAATTGCAACAAGGGGGAAATACGCGTGCTTGCACTCATTTCCCCAAAGTAAATAGTTATTTCCTAGACGTCCACCTTTGTGTCAGAAAGCAAATTGCACCAAACCCGTTTTGGGATAATGGAATCTTTTAAAAACAGAATGTGGAATAGGATTAATAGTGTCTTTATCTCGTTCCTGAGAGTGGACAAGATGGACTAGTTCTTTACGGTCCACAAAAAGACCTACTACTAGAGTGACCTGACTCCGTCTTGGTTTTAACCTACGTTTCATACTTGCTTCGCATCAGTACAGAAGGCTGAGAGGTTACTACCGAAGGAGACATTTCAATATCTTCCTTCACTGGATGGGATTCCTCCATACCCTTGATAGAAAGGAAAGATTACTATAACAAACACATGCATTCATTTGGTGAAAAATCAACAATACCCACTAAAGCCTTTAAAAAGGTAATACCCATTCTATCTCTTACCCTCCTTTCTCGATCCTACTCTTTTAAAGTAACATGCTGAAGGTTATACCGAATGTTGCGAAACAACTGCTACAACCTTATCAATCACTTGTTTCCTCATACCTTCACATTTGGGTACTCTCGAATCATATGATACCAAACATCAGCATTGTTTATATCCTTCGTGATCAAGCCATCTCATAAATCTTACACAAAGATTCGAGTAAAAGATGTTCTCATTCAGTGTATACGGTCGCTAGATATAATATTGAAGCAAAAAACATACCAGCAACTGGTCATTCCACCAGTATTTCACCGGCTCCTTCACAGGAGGCGATGCCAATTGGTGACACAATGAACGGAAGGTAGCTTCGGACACTACTTTGTTAACTTCATTATGCGATTTGTGGGAAGGAGAGACAACCTCCATGGGAGGGAAATGGAGATGGGTATTAGTGAGGACTCTCCAGAGATAGGGTGGCATACGAGATGAAATGGAAAGTGCAAATGGAAGACAGAATGAGACTGGGAACGAAGGAGAACGAACTGTTAGAGAGGGAACAGAAACTGAAGGCATGGAAAAGGAAGCTCCTAACAATTGACGGACGACGGGTAACTTGTTAAGATTGTTCAACTGCTTTTGAACCTAATCATCATGGAAACCACTCATTCCCACTCGTTCAACATCCATTTCTTGTTGATAAAACGCTTCCCACATATCAGAAGAATAATCAAACGAAGAAGCAAAAGAACTAACCTTACCAAAATCGTGACCTTCCACAACAATCCGACGACGCATCACCATCCGAGTTACTTCGAATGCAGTCGCTTGACCAGAGTAAACATGTAGAAAATCACCAGCATTCATGCTTACGACAGTGGACGGTTTGTGGATTCCGTCAACCGCCTGTGCTATTTAATCACATTCTTTCACATTCATTCCTACCAGTTTTAACTCCATTTTCGCTGTTGATTTGAATAGTAAACGCTGTTGATGAAGTATCACTGATATGTAAATGGAATGATACCTAGAAGAGAATGGAAGCGTTTCAAGAGTTACTGCTCCAGAGAACTTGGCATCCTCCAAAACGCTAAATTCGAAGAAACGTTTAATTTCTTCCACCTTAGCCTGAATCTGATCGGGTGAATCGACTTCCATGATGAAGTCTGAGGAAAAGAATGGGAAACCACCAATTTCTAACAGTCGGCAAAGTTACAAAATTTTGGGCACAAAGCACAATT
>JABLTK010032701.1_pt1 | contig 24824 bp, 50 predicted proteins | sample 7160131 | NCBI WGS metagenome assembly JABLTK01 (sample SAMN14651221, study PRJNA627086) | human gut metagenome | isolation source: feces | host: Homo sapiens
AATTGTCCTGCATTCTCGATAAATGCTCATGGTTGGGGTCCCTGTCAGCTTCCTGAGCAATTCGAGGGCCTTCCTTTTAGTCTATTCAGCAGAGATGACAATCTGGGAATGATTATCGATGTTACGCAGTCTTCTGTTGTGTCCCGTGGCGAAGGTGAGAATTAGGATTGGTTTTATGATTTCGAGGACTTCTTGGTGATGAAGAGGACAGTTCTTTCACGGTTGTTGATAACACCCGTTCCTCTGGACCTCACAAGACGAAACGTAAGATTGGTGAGGGAATCTGATGTTTAGTTCTTCATACAAAGACAGCTCGTTACAGTAACACAAATACGAATACTTGGAACCAGAAGGATAAGACACGCTCATTACAGAAGAAGACACCTGGCGTGAGTCAGAGACGTAATTATGATATCTTCCACATTCCTTCCGTTGCTGTAGGTGTAGAAAGGGGTGTTGAGAGTAGATCAAGTCTTCGTGGACAAGTGTGTGTCAGATTGACTTCAGCGACTTGGCAAAGCTGTCTACCAAGACAATTCCAACTGCAAGCACTCTGTAAGAATGAAGAGGATGTGTGAGTGTAGAGCGGAATGTGGAAGCTATGAGCGATACATCAACTCCTATGACCGCATTTCTGTCCAGAAGCCTGTTGTTCTGAACAGTTACGAGGAAAGCGGTGAGTTATCGTTTGTATCGGTGGAAAAGGATCCATTCGTGGAGCAAGTGTCTTCAAGTAATGTAGCGAATGTGTACACAACTGATGTGGCTCTCGCTCATCTGATGGTGGCAACACGTTCTCAGCTGTCCTGGTAGGAGATAGAAGGATGAGTGATGACTAGGGATCTGGAAGTGGTGAAGGACAGTCGAGGAATCTTCATCTCACATCGACCGGGTGTGTTTGATCAGTACACTGTGAATGAGACTTCTGTAGATATGCCAACAGAGGAGGAGAATAAGGACAATTGTTTGAGGTGAGTGTGAGAAGAGAATATAAGAGATAGGAAGGAGGTAACATCCATCAATCGTGACTTCGTGAAGCAGGTGGTGGGTGAACCAATTAAGACCTGCAAGTTCCCTTCACCATTCGATCCGAATGCTCAGAATATTCCAGAGAAACTCCATCGAATGTATCGTTATCGGAAGTTTGGTTTGAGTGATGGTTCGGTGATGTTGGTACGAACAGAAGTGCATGGTGAGCAAATTCGTGATGAGAAGAAGCAGACTGAGAAGGAGAAGGAAGAGAAGGGATTGTTGCTTCAGATGTATGCTATTAATGAATGGTGTGATCGAACACCACCAGCGAATCGTTGGAGACAGAAACTTATCAACCTCGTAGATGTGATGAATAAGTGTGAATGTAGAGTGGATATCCGCTGACTGAGGATATGAAGAATAATCATTTCCGTCTGTCGAAGTGGGGCGTTCAAGCTATGTTAGCTGGTGTGGATGTGGTGAAACTGGGTTTGGTATCACGTCGAATTATGAAATCAATGTAAGTGTGAGAAGAGACCATGAGATGTAGTGATTTAGGTCATGTGATTCTAGGTGTTCAGAGCTTCTCTCTGGATGTGTTTACGAAGCAAATGATGCTGAATGAGAAGAATATGTGGGCTGTGGTGGAGCACTTTGTGAAACTGATTAGCAAGCAAGAGGATGGACATTATGTCTTCTTAAAGGATCCAATGAAGGGATTGATTCGTGTGTATCGAGTACCTGATGAAGAGGTGATTGAGAGTGATGTTTCAGATTCATACTCTGGTGAGTATGACGATGAATATGATGAATATGACGACAGTGAGAATGAAGGAGATGAAGAGTATTCAGAGGAAAACTAAGGGTAAACTGTTTGTTACAAACATAAGACTAAATCACTCATAAATCCTCCTTGGAACACTCTTTGGATCTCGGATCACTGTAGTAGGCATTGGTTTATCGATAACAGAAATCGTCTGCTTCTTACTAAATGGATTCCACGTAAAATGAACATATCCCTCTTGTAACGCAAAGAGTGTCCAATCACGTCCAACACCCACACCAGCACCTACTTTCTCACTTTCCACTCGAAAGAACATACCAGCATGGAACTTCGTTCCCTTTTGTCTCACAATAATGTTTCCAGGAATCACTTTCTCTCTAAACCTGGTAGATACCAAACTCTCCCTACCCGCCGTATTTCTTGACTCCACGATATTTAGGATTTGAATCACGACCATTTAATGTTTTTCCTCCTGATTGGTTGTGTGCAAACCGACAAAGCACTATTGACATCAAATCATGATCGAACTCCTCACCTTGCGGCATAATTGCATTTGCTGCAGAAATGCACCGTCCAACTCGAACAAGAAGAGACATTTAGTTCAGTTATCCAATCACAATGTCTAATATTGGGGATCCCCATTATGTGAATTCGGGATGTACAAAATGCATTCCCATATAACTAGCATCGCTTTTGATGATTCATACGTACAGTCGTATCTAAGGATTCGCGCATTCGGAATGTTGATAATAAAAGTGGAAAGAGTGCATCCAATAATATTGACTACTACTGTTTCTACTTTAAATTGTTTCCCCTCTTCCCTATTCTTCATTAATTCCCTTTGAGGTAAAAGAGTGATAAGAATTATCATTTCTTTGGAGTTTTATGAAGGCTGTAGCAAAAGAAGTGACAAATTCGATGTCACCTTTAGGGAATTTGATAGTATGTTTCTTAGATTGAAGATATTTATGTGTTTAGGGAAGTGCATCGGAAGTATTTATTGAGAATTCAGCGCGTAAGGAGGGTGTGTCTTTGTTCTTTGCTATCATGGATAGATTATCTTCTTTCGACTACTCATGGTCGTGGGATTGGTTTATCCTTATCACCAACAACAGTATTTCAAGAAGAGGGGTTGTGTACTCTTGAGTCTCAAAGTCTCTTTCTTGATCCTCCTTTGGAAGAAAAAGTAGATTTGATAAGGATGGTCTGATGTATAGAATGTGAAATACGATTATGAAACAAAGCTTAATCTCACCGAGATTGTAATGCAGACGTTGAAACGATCAGGAAAAACACCTCTTGATGTGTTCTCTGAACTCGATTCAGAGAAGCTTGGAGTTCTTGATGAGAAATCGTTGCGGAAGGGCCTCAGCAGTTACGGAATTTCCTTAACTGATACTGAATTCGCTCTTGTGTTTTCTGGGTAGGATGAAGTGAAGAAGAATGATAAGAAGATTCATGGAAGGAGAATCTGTTAACTATCTTCGCTTTCTTCATTCTTGGACTGAGTTTTCCTCAGATATTGACATACCATTCTCGTTAAAGCGCTCATCAACAGATGAGTTGGAGAATGTATGTGACGCGTTGGATGGAAGCCCCAAACGTCGACCACGCCTCGTTCATTTCGATGAAAATGAACAGGAGAAGTTGAAGGAGAAACTCCGGTTATGTATAGTACAGATCTTTGGTAATTCAAATGGTGATTAGTAGAGAAGGGATTTGATTTGTAGTAATTTTCAAAGAATTACAGGATCGAGAAGGATATGTGTATCTAAGTGACTTAGCAGAGTACTTCTCATCTCGAGGAGTCACCTGTACTATCAACCAGTTGTGCATTCTATTCGCTTCATTTTGTGATGGACGGAATCGAGTCACTTTGGAGGAATTCCAGAAGTATGTCTGTGGATTGTGTGTGAACGTAGATTCGTTCAGTCTCTCAAGTGTGATTCTGACTCGACTATTGTACAGGCATTCCCCAAAACATTTGGGAGAACCTTACACATTCGTCTGTTACCTAGTCAGTCTTCTCTGTAGGAATGGATTTGGTGATTGAGAGTAGATCTTGTGATCAGCCATTACGCCATGTTCCTTCTGTTGCGAGGAATTTGAATCGCTTGCCACTATATCGATTGATGTTGGATATGAATGAACTTCCTCTTGTCCCTAAGGAAGAGGATGCTGTTTCTATTTAATATCTTTGTCTTGTTCTATATGTATCTTATGTATGTGGAGCCATACGGTTGCATTTATTTGTTTGTTTGAGAACTAAAGCAGTATCGTTGGTTTTGTTCACATTATCCCAAGAATGGCTGCTGCTAAACGTGGTATGGTTTGATGGATGTAGTTTGATGTATAGGACGTGGAGGTGCTACTGGAAACAAGTTCCGAATGACTCTCGGTCTTCCTACAGGTGCTGTGATCAACTGTGCTGATAATACTGGTGCCAAGAACCTGTATGTGATTTCTGTTACTCGTACTGGTGCTCGTCTCAACAGATTGCCTGCTGCTTGTGAGTTCGGATAGGAAAGTATTATATCTAGCTGCTGGCGATATGTTCATTGCCTCTGTGAAGAAGGGAAAGCCTGAACTCCGTAAGAAGGGTAAGTTGCTGTTGGGACTTTCTCTGATTCCATAGTTATGCCTGCTGTCGTGGTGAGACAGAGAAAGAGCTGGAGAAGAAAGAATGGAGTCTATCTCTATTTTGAGGGTGGATTTTGATTGATAGGATTGATGAATAGACAATGCTGGTGTGATTGTTAACCCCAAGGGTGAAATGAAGGGATCTGGTATTACTGGACCTGTAGCAAAGGAGGCTGCTGATCTTTGGCCAAAGATCGCTTCTTCGGCCAGTTCCATCTGGTAAACGAACAGTTGCTGTAAAGGGATATGCATTTTTTGTTGCCAACAAACAATTCACTGCTTGAGACCCATTTCCTCCAAGAAGGCATCCATCTTCGGTTCTCGCTGTAAGAAGTTTTTCAAAAGAACAGAAGCCTTCTCAGAAGAACCCTTACTCAAGATCTTCTCTCGAAGAGCGGTTCCCTCCTTAGAATTGTAGATTCCTTTCTCTTTGAATACGGAGAAGATATCACACGAGTAGACAAGAGACCACAGATAACTGTAGTAGCCACAGGCATACATTGGTGACATGATGTGACCAAAAGATGCAGGACCATAAGAGTCTGCAATTACAGGACGAAGAGACACCTCTTTGAGTACCTTCTGATACACCTACACATCATACCCTCACAAATCCACCACATTCAGAACTGGTTCCGTTAACTCTTCTGAGTGAACTTTGTAGTCAAAAATGCCAAAAGACAGTTGGCGCAGGTTGAACAAAGCAGAACAGTGATTCTTGGAATTGATTAAATTATCAATCAAAGCATCAGGTAATGGTTCTCCCGTCTTGAAGTGGTGTGAAAGACGTTGTAACACAGGTTTCTGCCAAGTCCACTGTTCCATCAACTATGCTATGATCCATTGTCCCAGAACTACTTGTGATGGAGTTTCAACAAAGTCAGTTTCTTCACAGAACGATCCAAAGGAGCAAATTCGCTGATCATTGCACATCACGTGAATGAGGTGTCCAAACTCATGGAATAAAGTGTTAACATCGTCATGAGAAATTGTTGAAGGTATTTCAGCAGTTGAAGGAGGGAAGTTGCAGATCATGCATGCCACAGGTAACTACAAGTAAGATGGAGATTCGATCAATACAGCATGATCGCCGTCAATAATCGATGAATTCTGGATATTCTCACAACAAGCATGAGTGTATTTACCCTCACGAGGATAAAGATCCAAGAAGAAAATGCCCTGAAGTTTGCCTTCCTTCGTATAAACACTATAACTTTTCACGTCTTTGTACCATCGATCTTCATAGTCAATTCTACACATCCACCGAATCCATTAGTCCTACTCCTTGAAAACAAACCCAAATATTTCTTGATAAATCTTCATCATCTCCGATATCACATGTTCTGTTGGGAAATACTCCTTCACCAAATCAACATCGACCTATGAATCAACTTGATTCCTCAATCTAACATGATACAGCTTTTCCTTCAGCTTGTTCATATAATAACTAAAGTCCCAGGCTTCTAAAGGACCTTCTTCTCCACATTCATGTTTGTAATCGAGAAGCATCTTCAATTCCTTCTTACCACTCTCTTCCAGCTTGCTGCGTAGATCAAATAGGAAATTCCGAATATTCTCAGGTGTCTGAGCCATCGTATTCTCTAAAGCATACGTAGGGAAGTTTGGATATCTACATGAAAATGGAATAAAAGATATACCCAAGAATTGAAACAGCTTCTTTACGGAGTTTCAGCGTATCTTCAAGGAGATCGAGATTCTTCTGTCCACCTCGTTTTCCAAAGGCTGTAAATACTTGTCTGCGTGTTTCTGACACCGAGCATGTCTCCAAAACAGGGAATACGTCCGGATACTTCATTGTTACGATGTACATATCACCATCTCTTCCTAATGTGGCAAGAGTGTTTTCACAAACACCAGCCAGTTGTTCCTTCGTAAATCGGAGTTCAGTCTTCTCTTCTGCCAAATTCTTACTAAATTCGTTTTCGTTTTCGATGATCTTTTTCATCACACCCTCATAAGCAGATCGTTTCTCAGATGACAAATGAGCTCCACTTCGTCTAAAGATGAAGAAACAAGACAACAATAACCTCATTTGCTTCAGAAAATCACTGATATACTTCTCAATATCACTGTCATACTTTTCCTCACGCTTTCTGCGATCCTCTAGAATTAGGCCAAACCCTGTTATCGTACCGTCGAACTCCGAAAGAGCATTGTACAGATCATGTTGGAGGTATCGAGCGAGACTACTTTGACTGATAAGCACACAACCGTCATTTGCTGCATCACGAACATCTTTCTGGGTAGCCACATTCTTCAGCGTTCCAACAGATCCAACTAGTATTGCTACGCCTATTCAAGTTCCTACTGGCTCCTTGGCTGTTATGGTCCAGAAGAAGAAGAGGTTTGATCGTATTCTGGAATGTCCTCTGGTCCCTTGGAATAGAGATAATCTCCTTATCGACCTTCTTAGCATTGCTAACCTGAAGTTCAATGCTACACAGAGAAACGTACGAATTCTTCAGCGAGTCTCTTCACTTCCGCTGCTGAGATATTAAATCGGGGTTTGATAAACTTGGCGAACATGAGTAAACGAATATGAACCCCAGTATAGAAACAAACACATCAATTCCATTTAAACAAGGCAGGGGTCCAGAAACGAGACGTCAGAGGGAACATCCAATCTGCCTCCTCACTCATCTTCATCAACAACTCAGCAGCCTTCTGCTGATACGTCTCACCCAGTCGCTCTCGTTTATCCCACTTCACCAGCAGCTGAGCATAGCCATCACATGCTTTGGAATAATCGAACAATTCGGGACGTGAGAAACCAGCCAAAGTCAGCATCTTTTCCCTCTTCTGGAATACTTCAAGTGCCTGTAAATACAACCCTTCACATGTTACAGGTTGATCTTCCTTCAATAAAATGGATCCCATCATGGCCAGTGTGTTACTGCTGTGAATCTACGTATTAGGGTTGAATCATTGAAATACGTTCTGATTGATATCAATCCCAAGTTTATCCGATAATTGCAACGAATACTTCAAGACAGCTCCTCCTTCTTCCACCTATTCTCAGAACAATTTGCAAATGGTACATTATTTTGGAAGAGCAAATAGGCTCCTGAGTTATTCAACATCTGACGAACTGAATCAGAATTATCCTTTGAAATCTCATTCGCAGCATCCATCTCTTCAGCCACACGTTTAATTTCCTTGCAAATACTCACAGCATCGTCTTTTGGAGCTTCATCATCCCACATCATGCCAAGGGTGTTATTAAGAACAGCAAGTTGCCAGAATCGTCCTTGATATGATGCTATATCCTTCAACTACAATGAATTATACATTACAGACAAACCTTCAAACAAGAATCATACATCCTCTCTTTGCCCATCAAATGTTGTTGAAGTGTCGATAGAAGCATTGCAGAGAGGCAAAGAGTAGAATTCTGACCACTACACAGAGAATCAAGCTAGGATCAAGTCACATCTCTATTCCAACTTCTCTGCAATAGATTCCACTTTCTTCCGTCTTTCCAATATGAAGAGCAATATTTGCAAAAGTAACACGCTCAATCAAGGCTTCGTCCTTATCGTTTCGCGAGTCAATATTCTGTTTCATTGTCTGCATGATTTTGAGAAGCTCTGTGATATCTTTTGGCTTATTTGAGTTGTAATGCAGTTCAAGTCTTCTATTCATCATCTGCAACCATGATACTTCACTTTCGATTAATAACATCAATCATAGGACTGTTTGCAGGGCTAAAGGAACTGACAATCTCGTTCACGCGCGAATACAATTGGTCGGCTTCTGTAAATGCACGGCGTTGCATAAGGACCTCTGCTTGCTTCATCTACCGATAAAAACGGTACAAAAAAGCAAGACTTCTTGGAATGCCGTCATCATCTCCTTCTCAGCTTTTTGGCATGCCGTCTCACTAAAAGTACGAACCATAAAAGCTCTTCCAATCTTTACATCAGAAATGGGTAGAGCTCTTACAAGTGGAGAACGACATAATGCAACATAACGACGAGTGCAGAAGGATAACATCTGCAGATTCGAATTTAAAAAGAGTAAATAAGGAAAACTCTTCTCATGGATACTACCAACATATAACCGCGGGAGTAGTTGTTTCGAAATGTTTTCCTTCAGTTTTCAATTATCTTATGTTACAGCCCAGATCATCATCGTTAATGCCTGAATGGTATAGAGAATATCTTGCATTCGTGTCAAAAGGAAATATGGATCCGCAACAATTCAGTCTACTATTCTTTTTATCTAAATTCTATAATGCCAAACTGTACTATACTATATGTTCCAGAATTGTCCCGCTCTCTTATCTTGCTACTTTTGAGGATACTGTGATCGTCTTCAAGTACACCTCCTATCCTAGTGAAGGATGTATAATCTGCGTTAGTACCGTCAGAGAGTGTATTACGGCCTTATTTACGGTAAGAAAAGGTCAACTAATATATGATGAGTCCTTTACTCTTATTGTCCATGATCAGATCCTAGATCTTAGCTGTCAAGGAGATCGTTGGGAAGGAGATGTTTTGGATAATGAGCCATTTGGTTGGGGCGATCTGTACGATGCTGATAATCATCATGTCTATCGTGGTTTTCTATCAGGTTCAACTCGGATATGTTACGGAATAGAATACCACCAGATTGCCTGTGAGGATGTAATTATGTATTGTGGTAATTGGAGTTGGAATGTACGGAGTGGTTATGGTCAAGTGTTTGATCGTAATGGCTCGATTCTTTATGAAGGAGAATGGATTGATGATCAACTTCAAGTCTCATCTTCACTTAGCATCAGCGAAAGTTCTCCTTTCCAATCACTGTCGTCGTTAGTAGAAGATATAGTGATTGGAAATCATTGTTGCAATAGTGATCACTGGAAACGACTGGATCTACAATTCCTAGTTCGTTTGCGAAATCTGTCAATCGGAAATGAATGTTTTTGTAATTGTGATACTGTTATTGTATCGGGTCTGAAACAACTCCAGCGATGTGTCATTGGAAGCAAGAGTTTTTCCCTAGAAGGCTCCACAATTCATGAGAATAACTATCGTTCTCTGTATATCACACACTGTCCTCAACTGAGAGAGATACTGATTGGGAATCGATCCTTTGCTGATTATTATGTCTGTGATATTCGGTGTCTCCCAACACTGAAATCACTCTATATTGGTAATGATTCACAATGGTCCTATTGTTTTAAGTACTGTCCTCAATTACATATCTGTGATTTTCCTATGTTGGAATGTCTTTATTGTGGTGGTAACTCATTTTTATGTGTTCATTCTGTTCGATTTGAAAGTATTCTTTCTGAGATGAATCTTACTTAGATTTGCCCGCATTGCAAAGTATTGTCTGTAATCGCTGTGCTTTTCAAGGCGATATGCGTCACTGTAATGAAAGTGAGAGTGAATTGGTAATGAGAAGTGAGGATGAGGATGACGATTGATCACTAGAATTACCTTCACTTACCATGTTCTCCTTGGATATTGATTGTTTTTCTCACATCGATTGTGTCACAATTGATCGTAATCATATGTCCTTGAAATGATATCTAGAAGTACCAAATGTCCAACACATCTGTATTGGATATGATTCATTTTACTATACGCAAACACTATATATCCGAAGTAACGATGGAATGAAAATGATGATGCATAGAATCGGATACCTTGAAACGACATATTTCGAATCGTCGTCAATACATTCGAAGTGTAAGTTTATCACCTTTGTCGCCTAGTATGTAATCTATGTATTGTGTTTGTTAGAAGAAACAAAATACTAAAAGATACTAAAATGAAGTGGTGATTGCGGTTGAGAGAATGAATAGAGAAGAGGATTGAGAAAAGGATTAAAGATTGAATTAATAAGTGAAGACTTGGTGTTTGATGGATACGTTTGATTCGGTACTGATTTGTTTTGAACCTGATTCTCTTGTGTATCATTAAGCATATCCATGCATTCTTCTAATCCACTCATATCCAAATCTTTCAAATTAATCTCTTCATATTCAATTGGATCTGATAAAACCACCTCAGCTTTCCCATTTTGATAGAATAATTCATGTTTTTCCTCTTCTGTCATCTCCTCTAATGGAATTTCTTCAATATCCAAAGACTCACAATCCCCATGTTTTCGTAAATACCTCTCAACAAATTGTTTGGCTTCAGTCACAGATGAATCAGATTGATACGGTTTCAAGGAACACTCATATTTGGTATGTAAAAGTTGAAGAACCTCAAGTTGAGAGGATGTTACAAAATAGAGACTATTTGAGGAATCTGAGGATGATTGTAATAAGGAGATTCTTGATAAAAAGATCTCTTCAGATAGAGGAAGATCCATGTGAATCATTATGTTCAGAAGAGCGCAGTTCTTCAGAAATGGTAACCAACAATCATGAACAAGAAGAATCACTTGAGTTATGGGAGTTTCATTGGTATTATGATTGACAACTTCGCGAAGAAATTGATATCGAGAACGAACCTCCTTGTGGATATTACTTTCACTCAAACACAAGATATGAACTCCCTTTCTACCTTATAATACATGCAATAGCTTACATTCTATTCTCTAGAAGCATGGAGAGAAGGAGATTCACTTTGTATTCCGAAGACGTTACAACGGATACCAATGGAATTTTTGATCGGACTGCATGTTGGATGGATGTTAAAATATAGGGAATTCGCTTAACAACCGAAAGCGAGTCGCAATCAGGTAACACAGAGTAGAAACCGGGAATATGGTTATTGGGCTCAGGAGATTGTTGAATTGGTGGTAAATAGGTTACCTGATTCACAGAATAATGCAACTACGCATAAGTACATACTAGCGAATCTACAGATATTAGGGCTTCTTGAACAGCTTTGATTGAACAACAGTTCTTAGCCATTGGTGTACCGGTGGTTGTGAAAGCTGTAATATCCTGCTCTGGTAGAAGCGACATACTCTCCATTGTCTATACATTACCGTAGTTGTATAAATATACTCTTTTTATAATCGGTCTTGAGAACAACAGTTCACACTGATCAAGCATGATTGTTTGAATTCGATCGAAGCAATTCTCATTTCCATAATACAGTCGAGGCAGTCTTCCTGCTGTCACAATAAGAATGTCCACACCATAGTGCAAAGCCTTTAAGTCTCTCTCAAACTTTAGTGATCCTACAGATGCATGGCAAAGAATGGGTGAATGCTGAAGAACTTTACAAAAGGAAGAGCAAAGAAGGAAAGCGCGATCTCTGCTTCCAGTCACAATAACCATTTGGATCTTCCTTTTTTCCAATTTCTTTATGCATTTTATTCTCTGAAGTAAATCTTGAAGAATCGCATCACTCGATCCACCGATCAAGATACAACTCTTCTCAGATGCCTTTTCGTCTCTTCCCATTGCCATTTGTTCCATGGTTCTGAAAAGTGTCAATAAATAACCTTTTGCAAAGATCTGCCTTTCCAGAAAACGGCTCTATACCTAAATACCTGATGAACACAAGGTTTATTTATTCTATCTATGATAAACAAATCTGTAAGGCTTTTTTAGGCACAATAACCTAGTTGTTGGAGGCTGAAGATCCAATGGTAGTGGATCGATCCGATGTCTATCCAGATAAATCGAAAGAAACAACAGCTCAGATACCTGAATCGAAGGGTTACCTTGCAAAAGGTATGCGATTATACTGTGAAATCAAATATAGGCATGAAGGATATTGCCATATCATCCGTTATTATTGGAGTTATTGTTGGAATTCTTTATATCAACCAAGTGAGGTGCGTTTGTTAGTTTTCATCTAGACGCTAAATGACGTATTGTCATGGTCAGTTGATCGTACTCTTAGCTTGTATCCACGAAAAGTGAGACTTTGTATTCAGTTTCATGTCTAGACCAGGTCACTGTATGCTATTTTCACTTGTACCTTCATTCATGATGACTTTTATCATCTAAATACTCTTGTACTCTTCTTTTGTTTTTCAGCATACTGCATCCTTCTTAGAGGGAAACTACTCTTTCTTTGTGTATCTGTCGTCACAATTGTTTTTGGTAACTTTCTAAGTTGGATTATTGGAGTTGGATGCATGAATGGTATATCAGGTTTAAGTTTCTTCTGCTTTCAATAGTAGGATGGACATCGGGCCTTCTTCTTTCCTCCTATTTCTCCGTTCATGAGTGGATTTGTTGAGAGTCGGTGATTTGTAGTAAGAAGACTCTCATCATCGACATTGTTGTAACAGTTCTTATGATAGTTTTGATTTGTTTTGGATTGATTCCTTCTACAACAGCCTGGTATCTGTCAAATTGTTGTGTAATGTCTAGTTTTCAGTATACTATCTCAGGAGCAGTAATGGGTATCTTTGTAGCATATCTTTTCGCAAAATCTCCCTTCGCTTCTGCTCTAGGCTTGAAGGAACAGTCCAACCCTATTGTAGCTAATGAGGTGATACAGCAGTCCACCCAACAAACAGATGATGCTCCTAAACGAGTCACTGTGGGAAAACACCTAATGAACTTTAATGATTTGCGTTCCTCAACAGTATCACGTGTTTATCGTAAACAGAGATAACCAATATTGATACAAAACCCCATAAAGATCAAACCTACACAAACGAACGCACCGTAAACGAATCATTCTGTTGAAGATGAGGAGGCACGAACTAGTCATCAATCTATTCTTCTAATCCTACCGGTTCACTCCCATTATTCACTTCACTATCCTTATCATCATTATCCTCACAGGTGGCGGCAAAGAACATCACTACAAATAACCTTCGATTCAAACACCAACTGTCGTCTGTAAACCCTCTTCCTTCATTACTACTGAAATTGCGACTGCGACCACTTTGCCTAACGTATACACCAGAAACCACTACCTCTTTACAATCGGAATGGCCTTGCTATGTTTCAACTTTCCTGACGGAGACATGCAGGGTGAATCTGAATCAGAGTCTGTCTCTATCTTTTCAGCATCATTATTCTATTCCTCATACTTTCCTCTTCTCAATTACCATCTTCATTTGTTCTAATCGCAGAAGAAGTGCCTCCCGACTTCTTGCCAAGTCTCCATTTGACTATGCCATCAATACATCCTTCCATCCACTACCGAAGTGGGAAGACCAAAGAGAGACGAATCATGCCGCCCATTCTCTTTAGAAGTGTCCATCTGGAATTCACAAATACAGCAATTTCAAGGACCTACAGAGTGCTTTAGGGATGGTTCTTAACTTTAGAAGTCTAATGGATATATATGTAGGGAGTTTCATGGAACACTCCAAGATAATTCTCGTTGTTTCTGATGTCAATATGATTTGGTTGTGTTTAATATTTGTTTTGAAATGGTAGAAGGCCTTTTCGATTGTTCTATACACATGATGGACATTCTTACTAAATTCTATCTCAATCCTTATTCTATCGTTTCTTTTCTCAGTACAACGTATTCCTCCACTAGCCACTGTTATTTCCTTGTTCCTACTGGATTTCCACAAAGATATCACAAATACAACACAAACGCTTCAATTATCCCACTTCTCATCCAATCTCGTTTTTCGCAATTCCTTTTTACTGTTGGTTCACTTCGCTTTCTGATAAGCTTCTTATCCTTTTGAGTACTTTTACTATTGTTTTGCAACTCCAATTGGAAAGCAAGTTAGTTCTTGGTTAATCAACGAATATAAGTGTATTTTCTCTTTGATACCCTACTCATCGTATAGATAATGAACGAACAGTGCAAATATCTGGAGGAATCGATTATCTGTGCTCAAAGTGCTGATTCTGACCCTGCTTCTGTTCAGAGACGAAATGAAGCGATCACATATATTAACAATTTGCGTAGTGATGCAGGGAGCTGGAAGCTTTCGTTTCAGACGTTCCTGCATACTGATAACGTTTCTGTTTGTGGTTGAATTTATGTCTAGTACCGTGTAATGCTAACATGCTTGGACCTGATAACTTCTTTCATTCGAGATGGTTCCTATGTCCCTGTTGCTCAAGAAGATAAGGTGGTGTTGCATGAATCGCTTCTTGATTGGATCCGCAAGAAAGAACCATCAGCTATTCTTGCTATTCCAGACTACTTGAAAACGAAATACGCTGTTTTGGTTTCTTTGTTGATCAAAATGGATTATCCGCAGTTCTGGCCTGATGTATTTGATGTAAGGATAGTTAAGTTCATTGATTCCAAGGCTCTGTTTCAAATCCGTTCTTTATCTCCTCCTCACCTTCTAATGTATTTAAAAGTCTTATATTATGTAGATGAGGAGATTGTACAGGGAGCAGGAGGCATTCGAGCTCCAAAAGAACGACCAGATTTGGATGCCGGTATGCGAGTGAAGGACTGTCTTCGAGATAATTACATCTCAATCATATTCCAGAGCTGGTAGATATGGGAATCTAAAGGATGATTACTAGGATGGAAGTACTTCAGCAATATGGTCAAAATACTGATGATATGAGTATTACTATTTGCAACACAACGTTAGAAATCTTATCAGAATATGCTGATTGGATTGATGTTTCCTTTATGATCAATCCTGTGACTCTCACAACTCTCTTTGCTTTATTGGAATATGACCAATATGCAGAGAATGTGCTTTTGTGTTTTGAAGAATTGATCAACAAAGGAATGCCTCCAGGGAACAAAATCCGTCTGATTCGTACACTAGGTCTGAATATCCTTTGAATCCTATTTCTAATGATTCCTTCATTTACAGCAGACGTTATAGCCAATCTTCTTCAGAGTGAGAAGTATTCAGATAACCAAGATGTGATGGTTGAAATCCTTGAAGTTCTTCATGTTATTGTGAAAGAATTAATTGAGGCATTGCCTGGTTGTACAAGTGATGTGAATGATGGAATGATGGGATGATGATTAGAATGAAGCTATCCAACAAGCAGGAGTGGATTTAGAAATTGTAATGAGAATACTTCCATTGATCATGAATCAAGCTTATTTAAATCCTATCTTGAGTATATCGGATCTCTTGAACGTACAATTCAAATGATTTAGTAATCCGAAGAAGCTCGTTTATCAACTTCAAAGAGAAGAAACTGCCAAATCAAATTCTGTTCCTATCTTCAATCTACGTGTTTATGTTCCTATGATGCTTCAAGGAATTTTTAAACAGATTCAGTATTATAAGCTTGATCTTCTTCATATCTAGACTTCCTGAAGATTACAGCTTTGATCCTGAGAGCGGGATTGACGCTGATTTTGACACATACAGAAATAGTCTTAAAAAAGTTCTTGTTGCTTTGATTCGTCTTTATCCTGCATTATACCTTGATTACATCGATCAGTTCTTCGTTCAAGTTCCATTGGATCGTTTTCCTACATTAGGTTGGCAAGAAGCTGAAGGGATTCTTACAATGATATTCTACTATGGTGATGGTACAAATGTGAATATACCAAGTAATGCTTATCGATGTACCATATTCATATTCTCTCTCATATCTAGCTCGTTTCACAGATCTATTAGTCTCCTTCTTCTCAACATCAATCTTCATTCAGCACTATCACTTCAGTATTCTTCTCGCTGCTATGGACTTGATCTCTCGTTATCAGTCACTTCTACTTCCACTAGATTCACTTCATTATCAAATTCTCGCTGTGTTTATGAAAGGATTGAATGCCAATCGGGAACGAGTTCGAGAAAGAGCTGTGAACCTTCTAGCTCGTTTTGTATCAGGACTAAAACAGAGTATCATTCCATTTCAACAGGGGATTCTCGATGTGATTCAAGGTTTGATTGTGTTACCAACTCCAGATGATCTCATTCAACATGCTTCTGAACCTCTCTATTATGAAGGTATTTATCCTCTCTTCTTCATTACTTCTACCATCATTTGTGGAAATTGGAATAGTATTGATGAGATTTATGGATTCTATCATGTACCAGAAATAGTCCTGTTTTTAGTCTAGAATACATTCATGCTTCTCTATAATAATATCAATCGTTATCGTCAACAGCTTACTCATACACCATCAGATCATTTCCTTCGTATGATTCTAATTAGTATTCTTATTCTAGTTTTATCAATTGCTTATAATGTTGGTTGTTTCGCTCATATGTTGAAAGGAATCACAAACAATCCATCATCAGCACTATCTACACTTGAAGGGAATATGCGAGATGAAATGCTTTCTCTTCTTCAATTGTATATTCAGCTCTATCCTTTGACTGTGGGGCATAATACTGATTACCTCACGAGTCAATTAGATTCACTCATTCATCGGCTTGTCATCATTCTCAAAGAGTTTATGTACTGATTCACTCTCTCTCTCATGTAGACTCCCTTGTACTCAGGATCTTGTCTGCATGTACTGCTCACTGGAGACCTATCGTGGTCTTGCTGCCGGATTTGATGTCATCGGTCAGATCTATGCCAATTACAAGACTGGTCAGGATCCATATTTGGATCCGTTGTTGGGATTATTGACAGAGAAGGCATTTGTGTCATGTCAGGGAGATGAAGATGTGATTGGTTGGTGATGTTGCATATCTTCATGGTTAGGACGTCAAAGTGACGTATTTAATGGATATTATGGATTTTTGAATGCTATTGTGAATTATTCTCCGTTCTTGCTGTGTTCAGAAATCAACCGACCTTATTTCACACAGTATTTAGGGGTCTTATTACACGGAATAACCCAAATCAATCTCATTGCTGTTAACAAGATCTGTGTTATTACGTATCATAAACTTGCTTCTTCGTTATTTGCTCGTGGTTCAACTGTTCCTGCTGATGTGAGTTCACTTTCAATTTGTAATTCGCAGATTCTTCAAATCTTCATCCATCATATTATGAATGAAGTCACACCAGTCATATTTGAGTTCTATCATATGCCACAGTTTAGTATGCGTGACCCACAATCAATTACCACTGTTAATGAGATTGGAACACTCATTCATTTTATGACCAAGAATTGTCCCGAATATCAGCAGTAGGTTAATGGAACTGATTTCATGTAGATTCTTCTTGAACGTTTTTTTAGTGAAGTACAACTTCTCAGAAGAAATCACGAAGGGTTTCTGTGCTAATTTGATGGAGAAACAGCCAGAGAAACTCGGTAAATTCCTGCGGTCCCTGTTTGAGTATGCGTTACAGCAGTAATCACTAATTTGACATGTTTGTTGGAATGATATTTGGTATTCCAGAACAATTCATGTTTTGTTGAATTCCATAATTCAGGTTTATCCAATAACTCCTATTTTGGTTTTATCCTCGATGGGGAGACGGTGGCGGAAGCGTTTTACTTCCTTGGAAGGCCGACTCAATCTGTTGATCCTAACCTTCTATCTAGTGTTGCTGTCTCTCAATGTTTGTGGTATAGTGGGCATTGGAATGATGTTCACGAAAAACAAACGAATCAGTCTCATCAATAAGTATATCACTGTGCGAATAATCCATTTGTAGATACAATGAGAGGGTGAGAGCATGGGACGCTGGCGGATTGTGGGATATGGAAGCTTCAGACTTTTCACTAGTTGTGGATAATCAGTACTATAACTTTTCCATGCAGACCACAGGAAGTGGAGAATTCTACCCTTACCGAGATCGATGTCAAGAAAAGGATGATCCCCAGTGTGAAGTGGGCGGAATTCTCTATTATACAACAACAATCAAGTATACAGGGAAGAATTCTACTGTACGCCTCTTATCCAAGTTTCAGGAACAACCCATTTTTGTTAGTATTCTCCCGTTCAATGATAGTACTCATTTATATAAGAAGGACATTTCATGTGTTGGAGGAAATGAGTAGGATTATTTGTAATGATATAATTTCAGAGAAACATGTACTAAAGAGTGTCTGAAGCATCATGGTGTGTGGGAAAAGGATACAAACAAGTGTTTTGTGGAAATGTATTTATCGAGCATGTGTTTCCGTCTTGCCTACTCCAATCAGACGGACATATGGTCGTTAGACGTTCCACCGTATCAGTCTCCTTGATTTTCTGATATCTAGGACATGGTCCTTAGGGGACAATGTGATTAGTTTTGGTTGTGAGCCTTCTGTTGAAGGTAATTTGTTTGATTTTATGAAAGATGAATACTGGTTACCATTTGTGTATTCGCATGATGTATCGAAGAACATCACAGTGACTGTATGGAGTAAAGCGATCATTCTGATCCCAATAGATTCGTCATTACCAGGATCCATATATCTCAGCCGCGTACATTACTGAAGGATGCAGTAGTTCAACGAATGATGCAAAGACTTGCTTCGGTCGTAGTCACGAAGAAGATCTGGTGATAGCAATGAGACTCTTACTGCTTGGACTCATTGGAGTTGGGATTGATGGGACTGTATGGATATGAGATGAGTCTTATGGTAGTTGATGTTAGTGGTATGGATCCTACGACGCTTACACCGAGAAATCCCGTCATGGTTGGAACCACTCCGCTTTGTGACAGTAAGTCATTGTAGTGATGGAGGAGAGAATTGAATGATAGATGAAGAGGAAACAATTGATGAGAAGTATTCGGATAGGAAGGATAGGAATAATGATGCTTTACCTGATGCAAAGACAGTGAAGATGCTTGATAGTAATGCAAGTGCTTTAGAGGCGTATTCACCATTGTTACGGATGCGTCAAGAAGATGCAGAAGATGTTTCATTTGTAATAGAGGCTTCACCAGCTCAACGTCAGGAAAGTGAATATGATTTAATCACTCCATCTTTTCGAGGAGATGAAGAAGGTATTTGATGTGACATAGCATTTAGCGAGATGTTTGTGTGATCAAACAACTGATATAAAGTTAACATTACTGGGACTTATCTTGCTTGAACTTAGAATACAGTCCAGCAGTGTCTTCACCATAATCAATTGTAGCCACAGCAAACACAGCAGCAGCACCCACAATAAGAAGAAGAACCACTACAACAAAGATAATATTCAAATCGATGATTTCAGATTCCTTGTACAGATTTGCTACACATCAGAGCATGCATCAACAGCCACGTTCAGAGAGAGCAATGAGTCCTAACACAGTATAGCCAGCAGTAGCTTCCTCAATCTCCATAATTGCAGATTCCTAGAAGTAAGAAATGGTATAAACGCTGACATTGTGCAAGGGACGATAAATCACAGTCTTATTTTCAATGATTAACTGCGTTAGATTCTATTAATAAAATAGGATATCCATTAATACAGAAACCACTTCAAAGGAACGAGGGCAACCTACAGAATCCTCGTTGAAGCAAATACGTTCAATGGACTCCTCAGCAGGTCGATAACTCTCAATAGTCGCTTTCATCGTATTTGCACCAGTAATTACCATTTCCGAGTTATCGATCACTTCTATGGATAACAATAGAATAAACGGACACTACCATCAAAGGAAAGAGCTTCTTCGATATAGATGACATCAATAGAAGAGAAAATGTCAACTGGAGGTGTATGACATTCATCTGGGAAACGACTATCCACAATAAGGCTATTGAGATACGAAGAAAACATATTGGCGCTACAAGTAAAGTTTTCCGCCTCAGTGGCTCGGAGAATGAACGTAGAATCGACAAATGCGACTGGGAATTCCTAAAAGGGATTAGAAACCAATGAAATGAATAATAGGAGAAAAGAAAGAGGCAACAGGAAAAACAACAAGGAAAAAACATACAGCAAATGCTGCCGAAAATAAAATACAGACACAAATGAATGCACCGAATTTCATCGAAGAAGGCCAAAGTCCTTAAAATGAGTGAGAAAAACCGAAATGATGAAACAGAGAAATGTGGAACCAGAAAGAGAAAATTCCCGCGACAAATGTGTATCAAAGCAATAATCATCAATAACAACGAAAATAGCGAAGATTAACACAGAAACATCAAATTAAAATGGAAGATGGATAGGTATCGATTCACGACTCGCTTCTCCAAGAATCCACAGTCACGCACTCCTGAAGAAAAAGCTACTGTTTCTTTAAAAAAACAATTCATTCATACAACCTATTGATCTTATCTTGATAGAGACTTTGTACAACATTTCTTCGTAACTTCAATGTCGCCGTTAGTTCGCCAGTTGATATTGACAAATCATGATCCAGCAAGATCCATTTACGTATATTCTGAGCTCTACTTACAGCTGTTTTATTATAGTTTTGTATTGCTTCTTCAATCATACTATTGACTTGGTCATTCTGTTTCGCTTCTCTCACTGTTTTCACTTCAATTCCTCGTTTTTTCAACTCTTCAATGCACACTGCAGTCAAATTCTCTGTGGGCTGCCCTGTTAGTGGATTGAACACTGTCTTTAGAGATACAAGACACGATAGGAACTTTCTCTTGTCTCCAATAACAACACAATTTGCTAAGATGGGACACAGTTCAAGTATCTTGTTCTCAATCGGTACTGGCGATATGTTCTCTCCTCCAGCTGTGACAATCAATTCTTTTAGTCGTCCTGTAATTGTAATAAATCCATCTAGATCAATCTTGGCTTGATCCCCAGTATGAATCCATCCTTCTTCATCGATTGTATTCATTGTCTCCCGAGGCATCTTTAAATAACCCATCATTGTATGACGTCCTCGATACTGAAGTTCTGAAGTGTATGGATCAACTCTACACTCAATCCCAGGAAGACTTCGTCCTGATGTGAATAACTTCCATCCTTGATTTAGCGAAGTGTTGGTTGTAACTGGAGCAGTTCCTTCACTCTGGCCATACAGATCCAAAAGAGGGATATCGAACGAAGCGAAAAAGTTCAATGTCTCTTCAGTCACTGGAGCAGCACACACAATCAGGTGTTTAGCTCTAACAATTAGATGAGCAATCCACAATCACTTGTTAAGACCATAAGACCGACGTATTGGTTCGAAACAAGTCCGATTAGCTAGACTGTATAGGATAGGTTTATGGAAAGAATGTGCATATTGCCTGGATAAGCAGGTCTTCATTCCAATGCGTCTACACCACTTGATCCATTGTCTCTTGAACCACTAGATATCAGTCTGAATCATCATTCTCACCGAGTATCGAAGCATCGACTGACTAATCCCTTCTCCAAACTTCTCCCACACTCGAGGAACAGCCAGGAAGAATGTGGGTTGCACTTTTTGAAGAGTATTAGCGAGTGATTTCTGAAGAGCATCTGGTTGAGCCATGTAGACAGTAGTTCGATTACAACAAGGAACCATAGCATCGAGGAACTGAGCAGCAATGTGGTTCATAGGCAAGTACGAAACGAATCGGTCATTATCATCGAGAAGGAATGGTTCACGACATGACTGTGCATTGAACATGGCATTATCATGGGAGATCATCACTCCTTTTGGTTCTCCCTAACTATAATTCTAGCAAACAAACTCTTACTGTGGTTCCAGAGGTATAAATCAGGGAAGCACAATTACCTGGACGGACTGCTTCAATGCGTTGATGAATCTCACTGGATCGAATTGTTACACCTAACTGCAAGAACTGATTCCACTCGTATATCGAAGCATATCCATCAGAGTCGTCAGTTTCTGGCATTCCATCCTCTGGCCAATATACAACAATTGCTTTTAGATTTGGAAGTGTCCTCCGAATGGAAGCAATCTTGGAAGCATTCGTTCCTCCTTGGCATATGCAGACCGACGCATTTGCATGGTCAAGAATGTAATGACATGCCTCTGGCGAGTTTGTTGTATATATTCCAGCAGTCACACATCCTATCAACCACGATCCTTGAAGAGAAAAGAGATACTCGGGAGAAGTGAAACCCAGTACACAGATCACATCGAACATCTGTAATCCCAAAGCAACCAGTGATTTACTGAACATCTCTGCATTATCATAATAATCTTTATAACTATAGATTTTGCCTTCCTTGCTGACGATCGCAGGATAGGTTCCAAACCTCTTTGTATTTTTGGCAAATATCTAACATGAAGAATGATAAGATATCCTACCTGCGAGATTGTCACTGGTTCAGGGTCAAATCCTGAATTAGGATTGCGAACAATCTCTATCACGTCATGAAGGTGAATTGTTCTATGGCCTCTTCCGATTTCCTCCATCGATACAAATAATAATGAATTCGAGAAGAGTCCTTCGATGACGTCATAATGAAGAAAGACGAACGTCACTCAGACTTCGCAGAAAAGAACTAAATTCCCATGGTTTGTCGTTCGTGTCACAACTTATTTCAGTGACGTAATCAGATCATTCCAAACAAACAGCAGTATTCTTTAGCACCACCGATTACCACAGGTCTGTCCATCAGCAAATCATACACGCGAAAGTCCATGTCCCAGTTTGTCTCCCACTTCAATTAAGTTCCTAATGTTACAGATAGAAAGGATATGAATTCTAGAGAAACAAGGTACATTAAGAACTGCTCTTTTGTCATGCCAGGATCCAACATCCCCACCAATGTTTCCAGATTGGAACCATTAACTTCAAACGACAATAATTCTTCTGCGGGTTCTACTGTATTCTCCTCCTCTTGACTCATTTCTTCGCTGTCTGAGGACGATTTCTCGGAAGGTTCTGGAATTACAACCGATTCACCGCTATCTGAATCTTGATCCTCATCTGTGGAAATGTCGAACCCATAGACACAAGAAAAATCATTCATACCTTCATGAGCAAACGATAACTTTAGCAACGTATCTTTGAATGAAAGTGATAGTCCATTTCTCACACATATTGTCAAGATCCTGACCACAATACAGACTGTAATCAATCACACTCCACTTTCCATTTTTCCTTCTAAATATTATTGTAATCATACACAGTTACAAGACATCTTCATTTCGTAAGAAACTGATTGTCAAATACACATCTTGCGAGTTAGGCAACGAAAACACTAAATTAGCTTCTACAGAAAAGAAATTTGTTAACCGAATCCGTGCTACTCGAGACACTCGTACACATGAGGCGATTCGTTTCATACATTCGAAGGTAACGCTACTCTCGGGAGCCAAAAGATCCAAGTCCAGCATTCGACAATTCGAAATCAACTGCTTTCTACATCCTGACGAAACTAATGATATCCTACTGTACCCTCTTAGTATGGATCAAGAGATGTGAAAACGTAATAAGATCCCTCAGCAACTCGATATCACTACAATCATCTCCATACTTCGATAATAGCGTATTGATCTCATCTTTCACGAACTGATGGTCTGTTTCCTCAAAGTATGTTGTCATTTGAGTCTTTTGTTCTAAGAAGATTCGTAAAACGGCTCTTTGGTAACTAGCATAAAAAATGAACCAGTTTCGACTTCCGCTTAATAAGAATATCATCATCTCGAACAGGAAGGTATTTTGGGAAAAGCTTATCCAAATGAAGAAGGATGGTAGTCGAGCATTACAAGTACGATATTTCCTTAGACATGAGTTGCAGGTAATTTCAGATTTCGATTACACTCTTTCGACTTTCTATTTGGAAGGTACCGAACGAAATCCTTCTTGTCACGGTATTCTGGAGAGATGTCCCTTTTTCCCTGATAATTATCGCGCAGATACCAAACGTCTCCAAGTAGGTTGTTGATTCTTGCTTTTAGGAGTAGGAAGAATACTATCCTATTGAGATTGATCCAAAGTTTTGAAATGGATTGTATTTGATTTGTAGTTTGGATCCTGTTGTTAAGTCAGAAAAGATGAAGGAATGGTGGTCCAAAGCCCATGATCTCCTTATTAACATGAAGCTTAAAAAATCGGATATTGTCAGGGCAGTTGAATTAAGCGATATCCGAATCCGAGACGATTCGGTAGAGTTAATCAACTACTGCCGAGACAACCAAGTTCCCTTTCTCCTCTTCTCGGCAGGACTAGGAGATGTCTTAGAAGTGGGTTCTCTGAGCTTGTAGTAATGTTTAGGAAGTACTCCGTCAGAAATGCAATATTTTGGTTGGAAAGAATACATATGTTGAGATTGTATCAAATCAGATGGTATTCGATGATAATGGAGTGTTAGTTGGATTCGAAGGTGAGTGCATCAACTCTACCAACAAGAACATGGCTCACCGATCCTACGTGAACCGTCAGCGTACTCGTGATAATATCATTTTAATTGGGGATAATCTTGGTGACATTCGGATGTCTGATGGAGTTGCTTATCAGAATCAAATTGCTATTGGGTTACTGAATGACAAGTGAGTAAGTGTAGATAGACTTATTCCTAGAGTCCAGGAGCGTATGGATGCCTACAAGAGTACCTTTGATGTGGTGATCTGTAATGACTCCGACCTAAAGTTTGTGTATGATATTGTGAAGTACATCGTGGAAGAGGATGATTTTCCTTGCCTCGAAGAAGAAGATGAAGAAGAGGGAGAAGAGTACATAGTTGTTCCTCCTAGTCTTGGTTAGAAGTGTTTATTAGGAAGGCAAACAATGGAAAGAATGATTTACGTTTATCGATACATGATATCAGTGGCGATATTCATCGCAAGAAGAGGTTCCCACACGTCTCCATTGTGCAGCAATTTGGCTTTGTCATACATCAATTCTTCACGAGACTCTGTAGC
>JABLTK010158800.1_pt1 | contig 24795 bp, 20 predicted proteins | sample 7160131 | NCBI WGS metagenome assembly JABLTK01 (sample SAMN14651221, study PRJNA627086) | human gut metagenome | isolation source: feces | host: Homo sapiens
AATTTAACCCATGACGAAAGAGTAGAAATGATTAAATTGTAATATAAAAAGTACTTTTTTCTTTCATAGTTCCCACCATTATTATTATTTACTAAAAAAATAAAAATAAACTAGGGTTTTTAGAAAAAAAACTTGTTTGAAATTTATATGTTTGCTATAATTGACTTATAATCAGGGTGGTAATAATGGACGGTAAGAGAGTTGAATATTTTGATAATTTAAAAGCAATCCTTATATTTTTAGTTGTATTTGGACATTCGTTGCTTTTTATTTTTGGACAATTAAATTTAATTAAATTTTTAGTATTGTTTATTTATGTTTTTCATATGCCAATGTTTATATTTATTTCAGGTTATTTTTCAAAAAAAGATTATAAGAAAAGCATGGTTTTAGATTTTCTAATTCCGGCATTTATAGTTTCTTCTATATATATGTTTATAGAGTACAAGACATTTTTTGTGAATATTTTTGTTCCTCCATTTGTTTTTTGGTATTTGTATAGCTTAGTCTTTTGGAGGTTAGTTATTAAAGATGTTGCGAAAATTAAAAGTATTTTGTTTTTTTCTTTCATTTTATATTTAATTTGTGGAATTTATCAGTTACAGTTTAATGCTGGATCTTTGATGAGAAGTATAGGTTTTTTATTCTTTTTTGTGCTTGGATACAAGGCAAAAGAATCTGATATTTTAAAAGTTAAAAATATGAAAAAAGGGTTATTTATATTAATTTTATTAATTGTATTTTTGTTTTCGTATTATATAATAAAAAATGATTTATTAATATATGGCCTTTTATGTAAAAATAAAGCGTTTGTTGAATTAGGAGTGAATAATATTGATGGAGTTTTGACTAATTTATTTATTAATTTTCCTTTATTAATATTATTATCACTTTTAATTTTAAAAATTACTCCTAAAAAAAGATTGTGTTTTACATATATTGGTAGAAATACAATGCCAATTTATTTGTTACATATGTTTTTGATTTTTATAGCTGAATATGTTGTTAGTATTACTGGCATGTTAGTCTTTTCAAAAGAAGTAACTTTATTATTTATGTTTTTAGTATCAGTCTTAATTGTCTTATTATTAGGAAGTAATAGGGTATTGAATATTTATAATAAGTTTATATATTTTATAAATAAACTTTTTTTAAAAAAAGATTAAATGTAAAGTTTTTTAGTTTACCTTTTATTTAAATAATGTTAAAATAACCCTTAGGTGATAAAAATGTTGTTTTTAATTGTTTTTTTTCCTGCATTGTTATCTTTATGTATTTCATATAGAATACTTGGAAAAAAGTTTGATAAAAAAAATAAAGTTGAAATAATAAAACAGTATCTTTTTTATTTTTTTCTATTAAATTACATATATATTTTTTTATGCCTTATTTTATCTAGAGATTTATTTACTTTATCCTTTCAATTGCCTATTAAATTTACAATGATAACACTAGTAATACAGACACTATTATCTATTTTATTACCATATTTATTTGAAAAAAAATTAAATAAGTATAAAATAGATGTATTGTCTTTTGCTTTGATTTTTGTTTTATTTTATATGTATGATTTTTTTGTTAGACATTTGATTGGAAAAAAAGAGGTTTTAGTGTGGCAATATACTAGTCTTTCTCCAGAACTATTCACTTTTGCTTTGATTTTTGTATTTATTTTAATTATATATATTTTTAAGAAAAAACGCTTGATTTTTAATATATTTAATATTATTTTTTTTATTCTATTTATTTCTCAATATTTTCATTTTATGATTTTAGATAGAGCATATAATTTTTACGATATTTTTACTGCTTCAGAAGGTTTGCATTATTTGAATTTTTTAGTTGAAGCTATTGACAAAAAGTTGTTGATTTTAACAGTGTTTATGATTTTGACATCAATATTTATTAATATATTATTGAAAAAAATTAATATAGTAAAATTATCAAAAAAGAGAATATACTCGTATTTTTTATTTTTCTTAATTCCTATGTTATTAATAGTTGTAGCTTATTTTTTACTTGGAAAGAAAAACGAACTTACTTTTTTTGCTGATGCTACAACACCTAAAAACATATTTACTGATTTTGATAATACTAATAGAAGTTTAAAAGTTAGTGGTTTGTATCTATATAACGTTAAAAACATTTATATTTTTGTTAAAGACAACTTTTTCAAAGAAGATACAACAAATTTAAAAAAAGAATTTGATGAAGAGCTTAAAAATATGAAATATAAACATATTGGGAATGAAGAAAGCGGAATTTTAAAGGGAAAAAGTGTAGTATATATATTATTAGAAAGTGTTGATGGCGCTTTTATTAATGAAGATACAACACCAACAATTTATAAAATGCAAGAAGAAGGCTATGATTTTACAAATAGATATGCTCCGAATTATGGGACTGGTAGAACATTTGATGCAGAATTTTCTATTAATACAGCTCTTCATCAACCTATTAACGGTAATGCTAGTTTAAAATTAGTTAATAACTATTTTAAATATTCTGTAGCAAATATTTTTAATAATGCTGGATATGAGACAAGTTCATGGCATCAAAATAGTGGAAGTTTTTATCATAGAGATACTTTTCATAAAAATCTTGGATATAAAGAGATTAATATGGATTTAAACAAGAAATATGATAGTAACTTTGTATATGATTCTAACTTAATTAAAAATCAAGATGTATTTAACAAATTGGTTTCAGGTGAAAAGTTTTTTGATTTTATAATTACTTATTCTGGTCATGGTCCTTACACTAAGATGGATGTCTATTGTGAGAAATTTTTAGACAAATATCCAGAATTCAGAAATGATGGAGAATATGAATTACAATGTTTAAATGCTAAACTTAGAGAGACAGACAAGTTTTTAGAAGAGTTTGTTGAAAAATTAAAAGAAAACAAAAAATTAAATGATGTTGTTTTTGTACTAATTACTGATCACCATGCTTATAATTACACTAAAATTAATGAAGTACGAAAAGAAGATGATGTGAATTTAATATCAAAAACGCCATTTATTATTTATAATCCAGAATTGAAAGCAAAAAAAATTGATACAGTTATGGGGACTTATGATATTTTACCAACAGTGGCTAATATGCTAGGAGTGGAATATAATCCTGTATTTTCTGTAGGAACAGATGTTTTTGATAAAACTCATAAAAATTTTGTGTATTTTCTAGATAATACGTGGATTAATAATGATGGAATTTACTCGAAAGAATTAAAAAAATGTGATGATAATTGTGAACGGATAAACAAAAAAGTTCTTAAGTATGTTAAATTAAATGAATTAATTTTAAAAAGTAATTATTATGAATAAAGGAGAAAGAAAATGCTAATATTTTTAATGTTAATAATACTATTTTTACCCCCATTAATTTCTTTATTAATAGAGAAAGTATTATTTAAAGTAAAAATAAAACAAGAAATGGTATTTAGATATAGTTTATATCTTCTTTTAATCAACTCGTTTTGTATGGTAGGATTAGTTGTTTTCATGGAAAATAACATGTTGATTTTTGGTTTGCACTTGCTTAAATTTCAATTTGTAATTAAGTATGTATTAATGAGTATATGTTTTTCAATCTTTATTCCAATTGCAATAAAGATTATAAAAAAATTTAACAAAAAGACGATTGTTGATTTTTTCAAAAAAGTTAAAAAAAAAATAACTTTTAATAATATACTTTTGATTTTTTTGCTTATTCAACCTGTGTTGGAATTATATCCTTTTTATAATAGTTTTACCTCTTTATTTAGGGTGGTGTGTATAACATTATTTTTTGTTTATAGTTTGAAAAAAAATTATAATAAAAAAATATTAGTAAGTATATTAATATATTTGTTAATTATATTGTTGTATTTCTTTTTCCATAATATACATTCCTTAAAATTTAATACTTTGGTACCTATAAATTACAGTACATTAAATGAAATTTTATATTTTATCAAAATGCTAACTCCTTTCATGTTAATTTATGTAATATATGTGAATATAATAAAAGAAGAACAATTTAAAACTTATTTAAAATTTACCGTTGGATTTATTTCGTTAATTATAATTATAACAAATTTATTTGAAATTAGCTTATCTTCATATACTAATGAAATTATAAAAGGAAATATTTTTGATTGGTTTTTTATAAAATATTCTTTTGATGAATTAGCTAGTAAAGGGTGGTTTTACTTTGCTAACCATATAATTGCAATATTAATTATGTTTCTGCCTATAACTTATTATTTTATGTTAAAGGAACGTAAAAATGGTTATTATTTTCTTTTTATAATCCAGATGTTGGCTTTATTATTATTAGGAAATAAAACTTCTGTTTTTGGAAGCTATTTGGTATTTTTGTCTTTAATATTATTGGGTTTATTTTATTTTAAGAAAAAGTTTCTTATTAAAACCAATATAATAGTTAATTTGTTAATATTAATGTGTTTTCCATTATTAATTTTCTACTCACCTGCTGTTAATAGAGTTTTAACTTTTGAAGGAACTAATATTAATTATAATATTTCGAAAACTGAAAAAGAAAAAAATAATACGTATATTAGGAATAACTATGAAGAAAAACACATTTCTAAAAATTTTATTGAAAAATTTTATCCATATAAATATGATTCAAGTTTTTGGGTTAAAATGTTAAAAGAACCAGAATACAAATTAATAAATTATAGATATTTGGAAGTTAAAATAATGAATAGAGTTTTTCAAGTAAATAATTCAAGTTTTGATTATTTTTTAGGTATGGGATATGATAGACAAATGAAAATAGTTAATGTTGAACGTGATATTTTAAATCAATTTTATTCTTTAGGAATAATTGGATTAATATTATTAGTAATTCCTTATTTTATTTTGATTTTTGTGTCTTTATACAAAATAGTAAAAAATAAAAAATATGAGTTAATCTTTGTTTTGTATTCTGTTATATTGTTTATTTTGGTTTCTATTTTAGGTGGCAATTTACTTAATTCTTTATCTGCTACTTTACCGTTTGCGGTACTATGTGGATTATTATATCGAAAGTCAAGATTTAGTTAAATTCATGAGAATAATAGAAAACTTAAAAATATTATGCTATAATAAGATATAATTTACTAGATAATTTGGGAGGATATTCATGAAGAGTTTTTTTAAAAAACCAAAATTCAAATTAATATTAACAACATTATTTGTTTTTTTCTTATTTTTTCTTATAGATATAGTTTTAAGATACGTCATGATAAAGGGATTTTACGGATATCATATATATAGTTTTGCACCAAATTTGTTTACTTTAGGATATATATTCTTAATACTTGGTTTTTTCTTATTTTTTAAAAAAAGAGGCAAGTTAATAATATTTAATTTATTATCAATCTTTTTTTTAATTATTTTTGTTACACAGTATTTCCATTTTAAAATCTTAGGTAGACCATTTGTTTTAGAAGACATTTTTTTAGCAGGAGACGCTGCTGGATTTGCGAACTTTTTAAGCGCAAGTATGAGTGCAAAATTTATTTTATCTGTTGTTATTTTTATAATATTAATTGTTTTTATAAATGTTTTAATTATTAAATTTGTGAAAACACCTTCTTTAAATATTAGAAAAAGAATGTTAGTGCTTTTAGGAAGTATTCTTGTTTTTATTGTATTTCAAATAATCGCAGTACTTTCTTTAGGTGAGGCGTATGACGATGGTTTAGGGGTAAATGCAACAAATCCTAGAAATATATATAATTCATATGATGATAGTACAAAAGCTTTGCTGGTATCTGGTTTATATAAATATGCAGAACGTAATATTTATTTATTTGTCAAAAATGAATTTTTTGGGGAATCTAGATCAGAAATGCTGAAAAAGATTAATGAATATCAAAAAGACAATCCATATGAACATAATGAAAACGATATGACTGGTATTTTTGAAGGCAAAAGCGTTTTATATGTTTTACTTGAAAGCATGGATAGTTATTTAATTACAGAAGAAGATACTCCAACATTATATAAAATGCAAGAAGAAGGCTTTAATTTTGTAAACAGATATGCTCCAGGTTTTGGTGGGGGATTAACTTTTAATTCAGAATTTGCAATGATTACTGGTATGTATCAACCTTTAAAAGGAACTGCTTCTACTAAATACGCTAATAATGTATATATGTATTCATACCCTAGTATTTTTAGAAATGCTGGTTATGTTTCTAATTCGATTCATGCTAATGAGAGTACATTTTATAATAGAAATATAATTCATAAATCTTTTGGGTTTCAAAATTATTATGCAGATTTAAATACTAAATATAAAGATGACTTTTGGTATGATTCTAAATTAGTTTCAGATGAAGAAGTTTATGATTTATTAATTCCTGAAGATAAAAAATTTGCAAACTTTTTAATGACAATTTCACCTCATGGACCATATGGAGAATCAAATACACATTGTGAAGGATTTATTGATAAATATCCTGAGTACAATAAAATAGAAGATAAAGAACTTGCTTGTTTAAAAGCTTCGGCTAAAGAAACTGATAAATTTTTTGAAGAACTACTAAACCAATTAGAAGAAGATAATATGTTAGATGATGTTGTTATAATAGCTGCGACAGATCATTATGTTTACGGATATTCTAATACTCCTCAAATAAAAGGTACAGAAGATGACGCAGAATTATCTAAAGTTCCACTTATAATTTGGAATAGTGAGGTAAAAGGAAAAGAAGTTTTACAATATACAGATACTGCAGATATTTTACCAACTATAGCTAATATGTTTAATATAAATTATACTCCAAAAGTTTCTGTTGGAGATGATGTGTTTAGTGAAGAACATGAAAATTATGTTTATTTTAGTGATGGTTCATTTATAATGGATGGTAAACATTATAAGAATGATGGAAGTATAACTGATAAAAAAGTAACATCTATTTTTAAGGATATACAAGAAAAAATAGAAATTAATGAGTTATTATTAGATAGTGATTATTATAGAAAATAATTAATTATTAAAATAAGTTCCTTTTCTAAGGAATTTATTTTTCTTTAGTTTTTAGGTATTACATGGTATAATTTTTTTGGGGAGAAACAAATGAAAGAACTGTTAATTAAAACTTATAATGACATTAATAAAAAAAATATTTTATCTTTTATAAAAAAATTTTTGATTAGGCAACAAAAGAAGTTAATTGTTACAAGTAATCCAGAAATATATGTGAGTGCTTTAAAAGATGAAAAAATTAAAGAAATGCTTAAAGATAAAAATACTTTAGTTATTCCTGATGCAGTTTCTGTTTCTTATGCTTTAGAAAAAGTTTTAAATAAAAAGGTTAAAGCATATCCCGGTGTTGAATTGTTAACTGACTTATTAAATTTATCAAATAGTATGAAAAAAAAAGTAACTGTTTATATTTATGGTGCAACAAAAGAAGTTAATATTAAATTTAAGAATTTTGTAAATAATAATTATAAGAATATCATAGTAGTAGGAAATAAAGATGGATATATAAAAAACGTTGATAGAATAAAAAAAGATATTATAGATAAAAAACCTGATATAATAATATGTGCTTTAGGAGTTCCTAAACAAGAATTGTTTTTGTATGATATTTTAGAAAAGATAGAAAAAGGTATACTAATTGGTGTGGGTGGTTCTTTAGATGTTTTAAGTGGAAGTATAAAAAGAGCTCCTAAAATATTTAGGAAATTAAAAATAGAATGGTTATATAGAATAATTAGACAACCAAAAAGATTAAAAAGATTTTTTAAGTATAATGTAAGATTTATTAGATTAGTTAGAAAGTGTGATAAGAATGATTAAAAATATGATTGATATTTTTACAAAATATAAATTTTTATTAAAGCAATTAGTTATAAGAGATTTTAAAGTAAAATATAAAAGAAGTGTACTTGGTATAGCCTGGAGTTTACTTAATCCTCTTTTAATGATGAGTGTTCTTGCACTTGTATTTTCACAAATGTTTAAGTTTCAAGTCCCTGGAGTGAACTACTTAGTTTATTTACTTATTGGTTTGGTTTTTTATCAATATTTTAGTGAAGCTTCTAATTTAGCTATGGGAGGTATAACTAATAATGCAACTTTAATAAATAAACTTTATATACCAAAATATATTTTTCCATTGTCAAAAACTTTATTTGTTGGTATAAATTTTGTTTTAACTTTAATTCCATTATATTTAATTATTTTTTTAACTGGAGATGTTAATGAAGGAACTAAATGTAGTTTAAATTGGATGCATATCCTTTTACCATATTCTTATCTGTGTTTATTCTTGTTTACAACAGGTATGGGATTTATATTATCAAGTGTAACAGTATTTTTTAAGGATATGGTTTATATTTATGGTATTATAACTACACTATGGATGTATATGACACCAATTATGTATGATATGAGTATAATTCCAGTTAATTTACAATGGATATTTAAACTAAATCCACTTTATTGGTTTATTGATTTTGCAAGGCAAATAATTTTATATAATCAATTCCCAACTTGGAATACATGGTTGTGGTGTGGTCTAAGTGCTGTCGTTGTATTTATAATTGGAATAATTGTTTTTAGAGCTAAACAAGACAAGTTTATTTATTATGTTTAGGAGGAAAGTATGATTAAACTAGATAATGTAGGAGTAAAATTTAACTTAGGAATAGAACGTAATTATTCTTTTAAGCAATTATTTGTTGACATTGTAAAGGGAAAGAAAAAAAAGAAAATAAATAATGAGTTTTGGGCATTAAAAGATATAGATTTAGATATAAAAAAAGGAGAAGTAGTTGGCTTTGTCGGAGCAAACGGAGCTGGCAAGAGTACATTACTAAAAGTAGTTGCTGGTGTAATAAAACCCTCTGTTGGAAAAGTTGCTATCGGTGGAGCAATTAGTCCAATGATAGAATTAGGTGCAGGTTTTGATATGGATTTAACTGCCAGAGAAAATATTTATTTAAATGCATCTATTTTGGGGTATTCAGAAAATTTTGTTAATGAAAAATTTGACGAAATTGTTGAGTTTTCAGAACTTCAGGATTTTATAGATGTACCAGTTAGAAATTTTTCTTCTGGTATGATAGCAAGACTTGCTTTTTCAGTTGCAACTATTGTAAATCCAGAAATTTTAATTGTTGATGAAATATTAGGAGTAGGAGATATTGCTTTTCAAGCTAAATCAGAAAGTAAAATGATGGAAATGATTACTGGAGGTACAACAGTTTTATATGTTTCTCACAGTATACAATCTGTAAGAAAATTGTGTACAAAAGTTGTTTGGTTAGATCATGGTAAAATACTTAAAATTGGAGAACCTAACGAAATTTGTGATGAATATGAAGAAGCTATGAAAAAATAGGAGGTAAAATGAAAAAAGAAATTGCTTTAGTTGTCCATAACTTAGTTTTGTTTGATCAAATGAAGCCGATAGTTGAAAGATACAGGGAAAAAATAGATATTTATGTGGAAGTAGTAAGACACACAGAGCAGGATAATGATTGGTTAGAAATGGCAAAAAACACTTATGATTTTTTAAAAAAAGAAAAGTATAGTCCAAAATATTTAGATAAACCAATAGAAAAAAAATATAAAGTACTTTTAACTTCAGGTTTATACGAAAATTTACCAAACGCAGAAGTTAAAATCAGATATAATTATGGAATGGGAAAAGACTGGTTGCATAATAATTATGATATTAATTTTGATTATATATTAGTTTACGGAGAAAGAGATGGTGCTTTTTCAGAACCTTTCGCAAGAATTTTAGAAGTTGGACCTATTAAATTTTATAATTTGAAGAAAAATAAAACTGGTAAAAAGAAAAAAGTTTTATATTTACCAACATATGGTGAACATAGCTCTATTGAATATCTATATAAAGAACTTGAAAAATTGCAAGAAAAATATGAAGTTATTGTTAAATTACATCATGGTACTACTTTTTTAGAACCAGAAAGAGTTAAGCTTTTTAAAAATTTTAAAACAGTTTATGATCATAAAGAACCGCTTGGTAATTTACTTTCAAAAGCAGATGTTGTTATTTCAGATAGTTCTGGTGCAATATATGATGCCATTGCAATGAAAGTTCCTGTTATAATTTATAATACTAATACTTACGAGTTATATAATGATAAAATAGAAGCAGGAGAAGTAGTTTTACTCAAAGAAAATTTAGTGCATAAAATTGATAAAGCATCTGAACTTGATAAGGCAATTTTAGATACTTTAACTGACAAAGATAAGAATAAAAAATTAAAAAAAGCATTTGATATGTTTTTCGGGTGTAGCGCAGAAGAAGGGGTAAATAGAATTTTTGATTTGATTGATAAAATATTATTAGGAAAGTTAGATTTAAATATTTACCATGCGGCTAAAAATAATTTGATGAAAGAAATCGAAGAACCTAAAAAAGAAATTGTAAGATTAAATAATGAAATAAACGTTTTAAAATTAGAACTTAATCAAAAACAAAAAGTATTAAACGATATTTTAAACTCTAAATCGTGGAGATATACAAAGATTTTTAGACGAAAATAATTTTGACACCCACTAGTATTAATGTTAAAATTTTTACAAAAGGAGTAATGTAAAATGGATAATAATGATATAAGAAGTTATAGGATTTTAAGAAAATTTAAATTAGTTAGTTTAGTTAATGCTATGCTTATTTTTAAAGACGATGGATTTAGAGGAATAAGAAACAAATTAAAATCAAAAAAAATTAAAGAAATAAAAATAAATAATCCAGATTTTAAAAAAGGTAAGGTTTTAATTGTTTTAGATGAAAATTGTAGTGAAAAAAATTTGTTAAAGTTATTAAATGACTCTAAAGAATATCAAATATATAAAATTAATTCAAATCATCAAGACAAAATCATAAAAAGCATTTCATATGAAGAATTTCAGAATTTGTTTAGATATAAAGCTTTTATTTTTATAAGTAAAAAAAGAAAGGATCTATCTGAGTTTTTCTTTGCTGAAAATATTTTGTTTAGTTGTAAAATCAATGAAGAAATAAATGAACTTTTATCATCTACTCGTGGTTTAAAATTTTATGCAAATTACGAAAATAAAGATGTTATCAGTGTAAAAGCATCTACGTTTTTTGATTTTGAGGGATCTAACTATTATTCTGGTGGAGCTGAAAGATATTTAATTGATCTTCATGAAATATGTAAAGAATTAGGGACTAATTTGGATATATATCAAAATGCTGATATTCCATTTTTCAGAAAGTACAATGGTATTAATGTAATTGGTATGCCACTTAAAAATCAAAAAATAGAATATTCTGAAAGATTTTTTAAAAAACAATCTACAAATTACAAATATTTAACAATGTTTAATTCGTCTCTCCATATTTACTCTGCATTTAATGAGGCATTTCCTGTAGTAGCATCACCCTCTATTGGTATTAGTCATGGAGTAAGCTGGGATAGTAACACTAATGTTGCAACTGATGCGATTGATTTTTGGAGAAGTAAATATATATTTATTAAAAGTGCAGAATTATGTGATAGGTTAGTTTCAGTTGATACTAATACCGCTAATTGGTTTCAAACAGTTGATTATAATTTAGGAAATCAAAAATTTGATGTTATTCCAAATTACGTGGATACTAAAGAATTTAAGCCAAGAAAAGATTATTTAAAATTAAATAAAAGAATAAAAATAACATATCCAAGAAGACTTTATGAACCAAGAGGACTATATTTAGCTTTAAATATTGCGAGTAGAATAATTGATAAGTATCCAAATGTAGAATTTCATTTTGTTGGTAAAGGTTTTAAAAAAGATTTGGATGCTGTAGAAGAAGTAAGAAAAAAATATCCAAAAAATATATATTGTTATAGTAAAAGTCCTTATGAAATGCATGAAGTATATGAAAGTACAGATATTTCGTTAATTCCTACATTGTATAGTGAGGGAACAAGTCTTTCTTGTTTGGAAGCTATGGCTAGTGGAAATGTTGTTATTGCTAATAGAATTGGTGGGTTAACGGATCTTATTATAAATGGATATAATGGGTATTTAATTGAACCAGATGAGGAGTCAATGTTTGAAACTTTAAATCATATATTAACTAATTATGAAGAAGTTGAAAAAATTAAAAAAAGAGCAGTTGAAAGTGCAAAAGTTTTTAATAAGTCCATTTGGAAAGATAGATGGAAAAAGGTGCTTTCTGAGTTTGAACTTAAAAAATCTGAAAACAATGATTTAATTGAAATTTATTTAGAAAGCATAGAAAACATTAATGACAAGGTTTATAAAATTTTAAAAGAAGAATTAAATAATAATAATTTAGTTTATGTTAGATGTGAAAAGTTAGAAAACAAAGAATTTTATGAAGGTCAATTATTACAAATAATAGATATTAATGATGAAATTGTAAGTACTGCAAAAAAAGTTTATTCAACTAAAAGTATGGCAAAAAAATATAAATTAGATAATTATGAAGAAATTTAAGGAGGAAATATGATAAAAGTAATGACTGTCTTTGGAACAAGACCAGAAGCAATAAAAATGGCTCCCTTAGTTAAAGAGTTAGAGTCTAGAGAGGAAATTAAGTCTATTTGCTGTGTGACTGCACAACACAGAGAAATGTTAGATCAAGTTTTAGAAGTATTTGATATAACACCTGATTATGATTTAAATATTATGAAGCAAGGACAAACGTTAGCTGGTATTACTACTAAAGCTTTAAATGGACTAGAAAGTATAATAAAAGAAGAAAATCCTGATATAGTATTAGTTCATGGTGATACAACTACAACGTTTGCTGGAGCACTTGCAGCCTTTTATAATCAGATCGCAATAGGACATGTTGAGGCTGGCTTAAGAACCTATAATAAATATTCTCCATTTCCGGAAGAAATGAATAGACAAATGGTAGATGATATGACTGATATGTATTTTGCACCTACTAAGCTAAGTGCTGATAATTTGTTAAAGGAAGGTCACAAAAGGGACGATATTTATATTACAGGTAACACTGCGATTGACGCAATGAAAACTACTGTAAGTAAAGATTATGAAAATGAAATATTAAATGAATTTAAAGATAAAAGAATAATTTTATTAACTGCTCATAGAAGGGAAAATTTAGGAGACCCTATGAGAAATATATTTAGAGCAATTAAAAGAATTACAGATGAATTTAAAGATGTAGAAGTAATATACCCAATTCATAAAAATCCTAAAGTAAGAGAAATTGCGAAAGAAATTTTTGGAGAAGATGAAAAAATTAAAATGATTGAGCCATTAGAAGTTGAAGATTTTCATAACTTTATGGATAAATCTTATATAATAATGACTGATAGTGGTGGAATTCAAGAAGAAGCACCATCTTTAGGAAAACCGGTTTTAGTTTTAAGAGATACAACAGAAAGACCTGAGGGTATAGATGCTGGTACTTTAAAATTAACTGGAACTGATGAAGAAAAAATTTATAACGAGGCAAAAAAATTGCTTGAAAGTAAAGATGAGTACGAAAAAATGAGTAAAGCATCTAACCCATATGGAGATGGAACAGCAAGCAAACAAATTGTTGATGCAATAATTTCAAGATTTAATAAGTAAATCTTGTTTTTTTAGTGTTGGAGGGTAAACATATGAAAAAAATTAAAACCATAGATTTATATTTTTGGATACCAACTATCTTCCTTTTTTTACTTTGCTTATTTATTCCATATGCTAGTGATGACTGGGCATGGGGTGGTAGCGAAGGTATAGAAAGATTAAGTTCTTTATTTTACGGTTATAATGGTAGAATTGTAGGGAATTTATTAGTTATAATTTTATGTAAATCATATATTTTAAAAACTATTATAATGTTTTTAGTTATTCTTGGAATTTTTATACTTATTAAGAAAATGTTAAATGAAGAAGAAAATTCTAATATATATTTTTTAGTTGCTGTGATTTTGTTTTTATTAATGCCAAATATACTTTTTAGACAAACTATCGGTTGGGTAAGTGGTTTTGCTAATTATGTATTTTCAGTATTTACTATTCTTTTAGCAACTATAATTTTTTATAAAATTATGAAAAACAATAATCATGTTAGTAAAAAAATAATTCTTTTATTAGTTATTTTGGGAATTACAAACTCATTAATAGTTGAGCATTTAACTGTGTATAATTGCTTTTTTTGCGGGGGGAGTATTATTATTTGCTTTTAAAAGAAAAAAGCAATATAGAAAAGTAGCACTTATATATTTTTTAAGCAGTATAATTGGTGCGGCATTAATGTTTTTAAATCCGGTTTATTACATGGCTGATATGAGTTATAAGTCAATAAATACTGGAAATATGTTAGTAAATGCATTTGTTCAATATAAAGATATAATTTTTCCAGAATTATTTTCCAATTTCTTTTTGTTATATTTAATTATTTCTGCTTTATTTATAATAATTTATATATTAAAAGAAAATACAAATAATAATAAATTTTTAACAATTATAAATTTAATTATAATTATATCTTTTCCAATTTATTTATTTTTAATTAATAATTGTTCATTTGTAGAAACATTTCTCAATAGTCATACAGGATATTTTAATATTTTATTTAGTTTAATTTATGTGATTTCAATGCTTTTTTTAACTTGTAAATTAGTTTTAAACAAAGAAAAAAGAAATATTGTATTATTTTTAATAATAAGTATAGGAGTTGTAACCGCTCCATTATCAATTGTTTCTCCAGTCACATCTAGATGCTTTTTTATGGGATATATTTATTTAATTATAATAATATTATTTCTATTTTCATATTGTTTTGAAATAAAAGAGGAAAAATTTAGAATTAAACTTCAAAGAATTTTAATAGTAATATTTATTATTTTTGCTTTATTTTATCTTTTGATTTTTGGTAAAATATTTATTAAAAACATTGAAAGATCTATGTGTATAAAAAGAGCAAAAGAAAACGAAAAAGTTGTAGAAGTTGTTAAATTGCCATTTAGTGAAGAATTTTTATGGTATTCTGAACCATATAATGATTTATATGAAAAAAGGTTTAAGAATTTCTATAAACTTCATAATGATGTTAAATTAAAATATATTAATTAATACTGTAAAAATACTATTTATTACGGTATAATATAACTGTTTGAGGTGAATTATGAGTGAAAAAATATCAAAATTAGTAAATGTATATAAAAAATATGGCTTCTTAGGTTTTCTAAAAAAGTTATATGCATATATTAAAGCTAATTATATGGATAGAATAAGTTTTAAAACTTTGCTTTTTTATTCTAAATACAAAAAAGAAATTAAAAGTATATTATCTAGTGAAAAATACGATAGAATTATATTATGGCGAAGTAGTTTTGGGTATAATGTACCTCTATTTCAAAGGCCACAACATATTGCTAATAATTTATCAAAAGAAAAATGTTTGGTTTTTTATGAGGTAAGTACCATGACTGATAAAGTTAAAACTATTAAAAAACATACAAAAAATTTATATTTAATTAATTTCAATAATATTCTTTTAAATAAAATATTAATGAAAATTTTAAAAGAAAAAAACATACCAAAATATATACAGTTATATTCAACTGATTGGAAATTATCTGTACAAAATATAGAAGATTATTTAAATAATGGTTTTAAGTTTATTTATGAATATATAGATGATATCTCACCAGAACTTGCTGGAACAAAAAACTTACCACAAAATATAATAGATAAATATAATTATGTTATGAGCAACAAAGATGTTTTTGTAGTTGTAACAGCTGATTTATTAAAAGAAGATGTTATAAAACATAGAGGTAAAGAAAATTTAGTTGAGTCATCAAATGGCGTTGATTATAACTTTTTTCAAAATATAGATAAAAATTATAAATTTGAAAATGAATTTAATGAAATTTTGAAAAATAAAAAACCAATTATTTGTTATTATGGTGCATTAGCAAAATGGTTTGATTATTCACTTTTAAAGAAAATTGCTAGATTAGATAAATATAGTATTGTTTTGTTTGGAATTAAGTACGATGAATCTTTTGATCAAAATATAAAAAATGAAAAAAACATATATTTTTTAGGGCCAAGAGATTATAGTGTTTTAAAAAATTACGCAAGTAAATGTGATATAATGATAATTCCTTTTAAAATAAATAATATAACAAAGGCTACTAACCCTGTTAAAGCTTTTGAATATATGGCACTGCATAAGCCAATTGTAACTACTGATATGAATGAATGTAGAAAATATAAATCTATTTTAATTGGTAAAACATATGAAGAATTTATTGACAAATTAGAAATTGCTTTAAAACAAAAAAAAGATAAAAAATATAATGACCTACTCGATAAAGAAGCTAAAGAAAATGATTGGTCTATGAAAGCAAAATTAATTATTGATTTAATTAAGACCAAAGAATAAGGTGATACGATGAAACTTAGTGTAATTATACCTGTATATAATGAAGAAAAAACTTTAAAAGATTTTTATAAAGTTATTACAGAAGAGTTAAAAAAAATAAAATATGAGTTAATCTTCGTTAATGATGGAAGTAGTGATGAAAGTTTAAGAGTTTTAAAAGAGCTTTCAAAAGATAAAAAAGTAAAAATAATATCTTTTTCTAGAAATTTTGGAAAAGAGGCTACAATATACGCAGGGCTAAAAAATAGTAGTGGAATGTATACTGCGATAATTGATAGTGATATGCAACAACATCCAAAATATTTAGTAGAAATGTATAATGAACTTGATGTTAACAGTGAAATTGATAGTGTTTGTATGATACAAGCGAAAAGAAAAGAAAATTTTATGGTTTCAATTGTAAAAAAATTAGGCTATAAAATAATGGATAGTGCAACTGATGTGAAGTTTGTTAATGGTGCGAGTGACTTTAGAATGTTTAGAAGAAATGTTTTAAATGCAATTATAGAGCTAAGTGAACGAAATAGATTTTCTAAAGGAATTTTCTCTTGGGTTGGGTTTGAAACAAAATATATGTATTATGAAGTGCTTGAAAGAAAGGCTGGAAAAAGTTCTTGGAGTTTAAAAAAACTTTTAGCTTATGGTTTAGATGGGTTTGTTGGTTTTACTACAAAACCTCTTAAAATAAGTACATATATTGGATTTTTTACTAGTTTAGTTGCATTTATATATTTTATTATAATTCTTTTACAAACGCTAATTGCTGGTAAGGATTTACCTGGTTATGCATCAATGATGTGTGTTATTTTATTCCTTGGCGGAATACAACTTCTTTGTATGGGAATTGTTGGAGAGTATTTGGCTAGAACTTATATAGAAAGTAAGGAAAGACCAATTTATATCGAAAAAGAAAGGATTAACTTCAGTGATAAAAAGAATTAAAAATTTATTTTTAAGTAAGAACTTTATAATATTTGTAGTTATTGGAGTGGTAAATACAATTGTATATAATGCCCTTTATATTTTAGGATTATATATTATGCCTTATATGCTTAGTAATGTAGTTTCTTATATTATTTCAATGACTATTTCTTTTTTTCTTAATTGTAAGTTTAATTTTAAAGTAAAACCAACACTAAAAAAATATTTACTTTTTCCACTAACAGGACTTGCAACCTTTATATGTCAAACAGGAGGACTTTTTATACTTGTTGACTTAGTTAATTTAAATGAAAAAATTTGTGGATTTATTGCAAGTTTAATTGCAATACCTATTACATTTGTTTTAATGAAATATATTTTAAAAAAAGATACAAAGAAAGTAGAAGAAAATTTAAGAGTTTAAAAGCTTTTTCTTTTTTCTACTTTTTGTTATAATTTACTAGGAGGATAAATATGAAATTAAGTGTAATAATCCCAGTTAGAGAAATTGATGAATATTTAATTAATTGTATTGATAGTATTGTAAATCAAAATGTTACTGATTATGAGGTAATTGTAATAGATGAAGAAGTAACAGATAATTCTACAAAACTATTAAGTAAATATCAAAATATTAATAATTTAAAAGTGTTTAATTATAATAATTTAGTTACTGAGGGCAGTAGTTTAAACTTTGGACTTTCTAAGTGTAGTGGAGAATATGTAATGTTTGTTTTAGGAACTGATTATTTAGAAGATAATTTCCTAAAAGAAGTATATGAATATTTAGGGGATTGTGATTTATTTAAGTATGATTTTTCTTTACTTGGTAGTGAACTTAAAAAAGAAAAAACAAATAATATAAATGAAGTTGTTGGCTATAAAGCATTAAAAGAATTAATTAGTTTAAATGATAATTTTGAAAAATTAAATAAATATATTATTAAAAGAAAACTTTTAATAGATAATAAAGTAGTTATAAATAAAGATGACTTTTATTCAAATTTAACAATTGTTCCATATTTATTAACAATAAGTGAGAAATTCAATAATTCAAACCTAACAGGATATATTTATAGAACAGAAAATAACTCATTTAGAAAAAGTTTTTTAGATACTCCTAGAAAAATGGCTTATGATGTACTTAGTAAGTATGAATATTTAGAGTCATTAAACTTTACAGCTATTTATAGTGAGGAACAAAAAAGTACTTTGCTTGATTATATTTCTAAAAAAGTTATGCATGAGTTAATAAATTTAAAGGGTAAGGAAAAGAAAGAGTTTAAAAAGATCATAAAAAATAAAAAAATAAAAAATAATATAAAGAAGGAAAGTTTTTTTAAGAAGTTACTTGGGAGGTAGTATGTTAGTTAATGTATATGATTTTGATAAAACAATTTATAAGCATGATTCAGGAGTAGATTTTTATTTTTTCTGTTTAAAAAAATTTCCTATTAAAGTATTAAAAACTACATTTAAGACTGTACCTACAGCTATACTTTATTTATTTAAAAAAAGAAATACTTTAGAACTTAAAGATAAAATAATTTACTTTATAAACGAAATAGATTTAGATGTAACTGTTAAAGAGTTTTGGAATACTCATGAAAAATATATAACTAATTGGTATAAGAAACAAAAAAGAAAAGATGATATTATAGTAAGTGCTAATACGGACTTTTTGTTAAAAGAAATTTGTAGTAGACTTGGAGTTAAAATGATTGCTACTACATATAATTTTAAGAAAAAGAAACATGTTGGATTACACTGTAAAAATAAAAATAAAATAACATTGTTTTATGAAAAATATCCAAAATATAAAATGAATAAAACATATAGTGATTCAAAACATGATATTCCTTTATTAGAAGAAGGAAAAGAAGCATATGTTGTAAAAGGAGAAAAACTAATAAAATATTATAAAGGATATTTTAAATAGGAGGATTTATGAAGACATTACTTGTTATGGCTGCTGGGCTTGGAAGTAGGTTTGGCGGGTTAAAACAAATTACTCCAGTTGGTCCAAATGGTGAGGTTATTTTAGAGTATTCTGTATATGATGCTATAAAAGCTGGTTTTAAAAAAATTGTTTTTGTTATAAAAAGAGATTTTTATGGGGAGTTTAAAGAAAAAATTGGAGATAAAATAAAAGATGCAGAAGTTTATTATGTTTTTCAAGAAAATGATAATATTACTAAATATGTAAGTATTCCTAAAAATAGAATAAAACCTCTTGGAACAGGACATTGTGTATATTCTGCGAAAGATGTTATAAAAGAAAAATTCGCAGTAATAAATGCCGATGATTTTTATGGAAGAACATCTTTTATGAATTTAAGTAAAGAACTAGACAAGGATAGTAACGATTTTTATATAGTTGGTTATCCTTTAAATAAGACGATTTCAAATTATGGAAGTGTAAAAAGAGGAGTTTGTAATATTAAGGAAAGTGAAGTAACTTCAATTGATGAATGTGTTATAGAAAAAAATAAAGATGTTTATAATGCTAAAGTTATTAACACTGATAAAGAAATTAAAGTAAATGATAATACAATAGTTTCAATGGGAATGTATGGGTTAAACCCTAGTATATTTGATTTTATGGAAAAAGATATAATAGAGTTCTTTAACAAATTTAAAGATGATAAAGATAAAGAATATTTTTTACCAGATGTAGTTACTAAAATGAGTAATGAAAACAAAGTTAAAATAAAAGTAATTACTACAAATAGTGATTGGTTTGGAATTACTTATAAAGAAGAATTAGAAAGTGTAAAAGAAAAAATAAATAAACTAATAGAAGATAAAGTATATCCTAGTAAATTGTTCTAGGATATTTTTTGTAAATTGTTAAAATTTAAAAAATATTATATAATTTAAAATAGGGTGATACGATGAAAGAAATAATGGATGGTAATGAAGCATGTGCAAGAAATGCTTATCTTTTTACTGAAGTTTGTGGAATATATCCTATAACTCCATCAAGTCCAATGGCAACTTTAACTGATAAATGGAGTAGTGAGGGTAAAAGAAACATACTAGGAGAAAAAGTAAGTGTGGTTGAAATGCAAAGTGAGGCAGGTGTTGCTGGTTTTATTCATGGTTCACTTCAAGCTGGAAGTCTAACTACTACTTTTACATCATCTCAAGGGCTTCTTTTAATGATACCAAATATGTATAAAATAGCTGGAGAACTTTTACCGGCAGTAATACATGTGGCCGCACGTTCACTATCAACTCATGCGCTTTCTATTTTCGGAGACCATCAAGATATATATGCAACAAGAAGTACGGGATTTGCTTTACTAGCAAGTAGTAGTGTAGAAGATGCATATTATTTATCACTAGTTGCACATTTAAGTGCATTAAGTGGTAGTTTACCATTCATACATTTCTTTGATGGATTTAGGACAAGTCATGAGTTAAATGTTGTAGAAACTTTAGAAGAAGATAAAATTAAAAGTTTAGTATCTAAAGAAGATATTAAAAAGTTTAAGGGAAGAGCTATTAATATAAGAAAAAACATAACTAGAGGAACCAGTCAAACGGAAGACATTTATTTTCAAATGACTGAGGCTAGAAATAAATATTATAATGAGTTACCAGATGTTGTAATGAAGAAGATGGAAGAGGTAAATAACATTGCTGGTACAGATTATAAACCTTTTAATTATTATGGAAGCATAAACGCAGAACGTGTTATTGTAGCTATGGGAAGTGTAAATAAAACAATAAAGGAAGTAGTAGATGATTTAAATAAAAATGGCGAAGAAGTTGGATTAATTGAAGTTCATTTATATAGGCCATTTAGTACAAAATATTTTTTAAATGTTTTGCCAAAGAGTGTTTCAAAAATAGCTGTGTTGGATAGAACAAAAGAAGCTGGAAGCCTTGGAGAACCACTTTACTTAGACGTAAAAGCAGCTCTTGCGGGTGAGGATATAATGGTAATAGGTGGAAGATATGGACTTTCTAGTAAAAATACAACACCTGCGCAGATAAAGGCTGTATTTGATAATTTAGATAAACATAAAGTAATAAATAATTTTACAATAGGTATAGAAGATGATGTAACAAATCTAAGTCTTAAAATACCTAAATACAAATTAAAAAATAAATTTAAAGAAATAAAAGTGTTTGGTTTTGGTTCAGACGGAATGGTAAGTGGATGCAAAACAGCATTAAAAGTAATAGGAAACAGTAAAGAAAATTATGTTCAAGGGTATTTTGAATATGATTCTAAGAAAAGTGGGGGAGTAACTATTTCTCACTTAAGAATTAATAATGAAGTAATAGAAGCACCTTATTATGTAGAGGAGCCTAATATAGTTATAGTTAGTAAAGAAAGTTATTTAAATCTTTTTGACTGTTTAAAAGGAATTAAAAAACGTGGTATATTAATTCTTAATTCAAATAAATTAGATAGTGAAATAAATAGAATGCTTCCTAATAAAGTAAAAGAAGAAATTCAAAATAAAGAAATAAAGTTTTTTGTAACAAAAGCTGATAAACTAGCAAATAAATATGAATTAAACGGAAAAATTAATATTATTTTAATAAGTTATTTATTAAAAATGGCAGGATGTACACATAATGACTTTGATTATTTTAAAGATTTAATTAGAAAAACATATAGTAACAAAGATGAAAAAATAGTAGAAAATAATATAAATGCAATAGATGAGGCAACAAGTTACATAAGACTTTTTGATAAATCAATGTTTACTTTTAGTGAAGAAGAAGAAACGCCTTGTTCAAACATAACAGATTGTATGTTAAAAAGAAGAGGAGAAGAGTTAAAGGTAAGTGATTTTTTAGAACATGCAGATGGGACTTTTGATGGCGGAACAAGTAAGAGTGATAAAAGAAAAATATCTTCACTTGTACCAAAATGGAAAAAAGATAAATGTATAGAATGTAATATGTGTGCTTTAGTTTGTCCACACGCAGTAATAAGACCTTTTTCTCTAAAAGAGGAAGAACTTAGTTATTATGGTATAACTGAGGTAGAAGCATTAGATAGTTTTGGAGAAGTCGGTAAATATTATTATTTATCAGTTAATGAAGAAAATTGTACTGGTTGTAAGTTATGTGAAGAAATTTGTCCTGGAAAAAATGGGGAAAAAGCAATTTATTTTGACATAGAAAATAAAAGACTTAATAAAATAAGTGAAAAATTATTTGAAGAAGCAAAAAATGAAACAGATTTTAATAAATATACTATAAAAGGTTGTGGATTTAAAGAACCAGGTTTCGAGTTTCCTGGGGCGTGCGCTGGATGTGGTGAGACATCATACTTAAAGATACTTACACAGCTTTATAAAGATAATATTGTAATAGCTAATGCTACTGGATGCAGTTCGATTTATGGAGCAAGTATGCCAGTAACTCCATATAAAGTTCCATGGATAAATTCACTTTTTGAAGATAACGCAGAATTTGGTTTAGGCATTTATTCATCATATGAAGAAAAAAGAGAAAAAATATTAGAACTTATGTATAAATATAAAGATGAAGTATCAAAAGAAATGAAAGATACATTTAAAAAATGGATTTTAAATATAAATGATTTTGATATTACAAATGAAATATATGAAGAGTTTAAAAACAAAGAGGAAAAACTACCAAAAGAAATAGAAGAACTAATAGAATATATCCCAGCAAGAGATGTATGGATTGTTGGAGGAGATGGTTGGGCATATGATATTGGTTATGGTGGACTTGACCATGTTTTACACAGTAATAAGAATGTAAAGTTATTAATACTTGATAGTGAGGTGTATTCAAACACTGGAGGTCAAAGTAGTAAAGCATCAAAAGAAGGAACTTCTCATGAGTTTTCAAGATTTGGTAAAAAACAAAATAAAAAGGATTTATTTAGAATAATTATGTCAATACCAAATGTTTATGTAGCAAGCGTTAGTTTAAAAGCTAATATGATGCAGACATTAAAAGCGTTTAAAGAAGCGCATGAACATAATGGTCCATCAGTAATTATTGCTTATAGTCCATGTATAGAACATGGTATAAAAGGAGGACTTAAAAACTCTATAGAAGAAGAAAAACTTCTAGTAAAATCTGGATATAATTTACTTATGAGATATAATCCAAAATTAGAAAAATTAGTGATGGATGAAAAAGAACCAGATTTTGATTTATATGAAAAAGTATTTAAAAATGAATTAAGATATAAAAATACGGAAAAACTAAATGAAGAAGAATACAAAAGGTTATTTAATGAAAATATAGACTTTGCAAAAAAACGTTATAATTATTTTAAAAATGTTAGCGAAATAAAAGAAGAGGAATGATATGGAAAAAATATATTTAGTAACTGGTGCGAATGGGCATTTAGGAAGTACTATAATAAATTTACTTCTTAAAGAAAAGAAAAACATTAGAGCATTTGTTTTAGAAAATGACGTACTTCATTTAGATAAAAAAGTAGAAATAATCAGAGGAAACATTACAGATAAAAAAAGTATTTATCCACTTTTTAAAGACTTAGAAAATAAAGAAGTAATTGTTATACATTGTGCAGGAATTGTTACAATCGCATCAAAATTTGACCAAAAAGTATATGATGTTAATGTAGTAGGAACTAAAAATATAGCTGATGTTGCTTTAGAGTATAAGGTAAAAAAATTTATACATGTAAGTTCAGTTCATGCGATTTTAGAAGAGAAAAATAAAACAATAAAAGAAGTAGATAAATTTTATCCAGATAAAGTAGAGGGACTTTATGCCAAAACAAAAGCAGAAGCTTCTAATTATATCCTTGATATGTCAAAAAAAGGACTAAATGCAATAGTAGTTCACCCATCAGGTATAATAGGACCAGGTAACTATGGTAAAGGACATTTATCACAATTAATAATTGATTATTTAAATAATAGACTTACTGCGATTGTAAAAGGTGGTTATGATTTTGTAGATGTAAGAGACGTCGCAGATGGCATTTTAAAAGCTATAGAAAAAGGAAGAGTAGGAGAATGTTACATACTTTCAAATAGATATTTTGAAATAAAGGAAATAATAAATTTGCTTCATGAAGTAACAAATCACAAACCAATAAAAACAATACTACCAAATTGGTTTGCAAAATTAACCGCACCAATTGCTGAATTATATTACAAAATATTAAAACAACCGCCTCTTTATACTTCGTATTCAATTTATACGTTAAGTACTAACTCACACTTCTCACATGAAAGAGCAACAAAAGAGTTAGATTACAATCCAAGGGATATGAGAAAAACTTTAAAAGACACTGTAGAATGGCTTAAAAAAATTGGAAGAATAAAATAAGAAAGCACGGAAAATCCGTGTTTTTTCTTGACAATCGGGGGGGGTATTATATACTAACTTTAGAAAAAAATATAATAATATGGAGTTAGTAATGAATAAGAAAATAATAATATTAATAATAACTTTAGTAATTATAATAATACCTAATAAAATAAAAGCATATGAACTAGAAACAGAAA
>JABLTK010137862.1_pt1 | contig 24744 bp, 20 predicted proteins | sample 7160131 | NCBI WGS metagenome assembly JABLTK01 (sample SAMN14651221, study PRJNA627086) | human gut metagenome | isolation source: feces | host: Homo sapiens
CGCGGACAGGATCAGCCCGTCCAGCAGGCGCATTTCCGCCTTTAAAAGCCCCGATGCGTTGGACATCTGCTCCGCCTTCAGTGAATTGGAGCATACCAGCTCCGCAAAGCCTTCGGATTTGTGCGCCGGAGAAAACTTCACCGGCTTCATATCGATCAGCCGCACGGGCACGCCGCGCTGCACCAGCTGCCATGCGGCTTCACAGCCCGCCAGTCCCGCGCCGACAATCGTTACGCGATCATTCATCGCTGCCTCCGTCATTTTCAATCTGCACGCGATGGCGGCAGGTTTCGTTTACGCACACGTGGTAGAGCGTGTCCTTCGCGCCGGATTTCAATACCATGCGGCCGCCGCACACGGGGCATTTTTCCGCCACGGGGCGATCCCACGATACGAAATCGCATTCGGGATAATGTTCGCAGCCGTAGAACTTGCGCCCCTTTCGGCTGATGCGCTCCAGCAGTTCGCCGCCGCACTTCGGACAGGGAACGCCGATGTTCTTGGGCAGCGCCATCGTAAACCGGCAATCCGGAAAATTCGGACAGGCGAGGAATTTGCCATACCGGCTCATCTTGTACACCATCATTGCGCCGCACTTTTCGCACGGCACATCGGATACCTGATCTTCGATGGATACCTTTTCGATGCTCTGATCCGCCTTTTCCAGCGTTTCCATGAACGGACCGTAGAAATCGGCGATTACGCCGTGCCATTCCAGCTGACCGGCTTCGACCTCATCCAGCTTTTCTTCCATTCCGGCGGTGAAGGTGATATCCACGATGTTCGGGAAATGCTTGCACATCACATCGTTTACCGTCTTGCCCAGCTCCGTGGGCATCAGGCGCTTCTTTTCGCGCGCCACATAGCCGCGGGAGATGATCGTGGAAATGGTGGGGGCATAGGTCGACGGGCGGCCGATGCCCTTTTCCTCCAGCGCGCGCACCAGGCTGGCTTCGGTATACCGAGGCGGCGGCTGGGTGAAATGCTGCTCCGGCAGGATTTCACCGATGATTGCAGCGGTGCCTTCGGTAAGCTCCGGCAGGTTCTTTACGTTCGTTTCTTCAGCGGAATCATCCGCGCCCTCCTCATAGATCGCGGTAAAGCCCGCGAAGCGCAGCTTTTGCGCATTGAAGTGGAAGCGAATGCCGGTATCGGAATCGATGTCCACGGACAGCGTATCGTATACCGCGGGGGTCATCTGGCTGGATACGAATCGCGCGTAAATCAGCTTATAGAGCTTGAACTGATCGTGCGAAAGCGATGCTTTGATGTCCTCCGGACGGCGGGTAATGTCGGTGGGGCGAATCGCTTCGTGCGCGTCCTGCGCCGTGGAGCGGGTTTTGTATACGTTCGGCGTTTCCGGCAGATATTCCGGCGCATAGCGATCCGCGATCATGCCGCGTACCGCCGTCATCGCCTCGTCCGCGATGCGGGTGGAGTCGGTACGGATGTAGGTGACAAGACCCTGCGATCCTTCGCCCGCCAATTCTACGCCTTCGTAGAGCTGCTGTGCGATCTGCATGGTTTTCTGCGTGGTGAAGCCCAGCTTGCGCGAAGCCTCCTGCTGCAGATTCGATGTGGTAAACGGCGCGGCGGGGTATTTCCGGCGCTCCGATTTTTTGATCGTCGATACATGAAACGCGGCATTTTCGCACGCGGCGACGATTTTTTCCGCCTCCTCGCGGGTGTGCAGTTCCTGCTTCTGGGCGTCCGTGCCGGTAAACCGCGCGGATACGCGCGCGCTGCCGATGGTGAAATCGGTGGTAATCGTCCAGTATTCCTCCGGAAGGAACTGATCGATTTCCTGTTCGCGATCGCAGATCATCTTTGCGGCGACCGACTGAACGCGGCCCGCGCTCAGGCCCTTCTTGATCTTCCGCCACAGCAGCGGGCTGATTTTGTAGCCGATCAGGCGATCCAGCACGCGGCGCGCCTGCTGCGCGTTCACCAGATTCATGTTGATTGCGCGCGGGCTCTTGACCGCGGCCTTGACCGCCTTGGACGTAACTTCATGGAATTCGATGCGGCAATCGGATGTTTCATCGATGCCCAGCACGTTTGCCAGATGCCAGGAAATCGCTTCTCCCTCGCGATCCGGGTCGGTCGCGAGATAGATTTTGGCGGCGTTCTTCGCTTCCTTGCGAATGCGGTTCAGGATTTCGCCGCGACCGCGGATGGTGATATATTTGGGTTCAAAACCGTTTTTCTCATCCACGCCGATCTGGGATTTCGGCATATCGCGCACATGTCCCTGCGATGCTTCTACCTTATATCCCCGACCCAGAAATTTGCTGATGGTCTTTGCCTTTGCGGGTGATTCAACGATCACGAGTTTGTTTGCCATGGTGTTCCTCCGTCATGCGTGTGTTGCGGATCGGGCAGCGCGATTCCTTCATATATTATAGGCGCGGTATTGTCCGCCCGGCACTTTTACTATTATTCCCCGAAGTTCCAACATTGTCAAGTGGGAAATTAGCATTGGAACGGGAAAATCCACCAAATTCGCCAGTTCGTCAAAGGAAAGCGCCTGTTCAAGCAGCGGTTTGACGATCTGATCGTCCTCCGGATCCAGATTCAGGGCGGGTCGGGGCGCGGCTTTGGCGGGGTCGGGGCGCTGCGCCCAGCCGTAGAATTCCAGTATCTGCCACGGCGTGATCACGGGCGTCGCGCCTTCCACAATCAGCCGGTTCGGCATTGCGGACAGCGCGGCGTAAATCGATCCCGGTACGGCGAATACATCGCGGTTCTGATCCAGCGCATCGTTAACGGTGATCATCGCGCCGGATCGTTCCGCACCCTCCACCACCAGCGTGCCGCGCGATAAGCCGCTGATGATCCGGTTGCGCAGCGGAAAATGCTTGGGCAGCGGCTGCGTGCCGGGCGTATATTCGGATACGATCGCGCCGCCGTTATCCAGTATCCGGTTGTACAGAAGCTGATTCTCCGGCGGGTATACGACGTCCGCACCGCAGCCCAGCACCGCGATCGTTTTGCCCAGCCCCAGCAGCGCGCCCTCGTGCGCGCAGGTATCGATGCCGCGCGCCATGCCCGATACGATGGTCACGCCCTCGCGCGCCAGCGTTTCGCCGAATTCGCGGGCGGCGCGTTCACCGTCGCGCGTGCACCGGCGCGAACCCACGATGGAAAAGCAGCGCTCGTCGCTCAGAGTCGCGTCGCCCAGCACGTACAGCGTCGCAGGGGGATCGTAGATCTGATTCAGCAGCGGCGGATAATGATCGCCGATGCGCGTAACCGGCCGCATGCCCGTGCGTTCGATGGCGGAAAACAGGCGATAGAAGTATTCCTCCGTGCGCGCCTCGCGCAGATTTTTCAGCGCGGCGCGGCCGAGAAACTGCATCTGCGTATCGCCAACGTTGTCCCACACGGTGCGCGCGTCCTCATAGATGCTGATCAGCTGATAAAAGCGCTTGGGACCGATCCCATCGACGCTGGACAGCCATATCCAGTATTGCGCCATCTGACTGAAATCCATGCAATTCCTCCTGCAGTATCTTCATCGCACGTAGAACCTGATTCCATTATAAAGTAGATGTTTATATAAAGCAAGTGAAAAGATTAAACAAATGCAAGAAAGCGCCATCATCTGCCTGACGATAGCGCTATAACGCAATGCGGAGAAAGCTTTCGGGGCGCGTCATTTTGAAAACCGGTATTCCGCCTGACCGTTTTCCTCGTCGTAGGAAAGCCATTCAAAGTTCAGGTTCAATTCGTGCGCGATGACCTCCATCACGGTCTTTGTGGTGCAGGAAAACCATTTGGAGGGCGTCCAACCGGCTTTTTTTAAAAAGGTGACCGCGGGGCAATAATCCACCGAAACGCGCATTTCATGATCATTCATATCGATATGCAGCGCGTCCTCCGCTTCCTCCAGATGATAGGTATGCCGGATGAATTCCGCGAGCGGTTCAAAGCCCTTGCCGCGCATTTTATCGATTTCGGGCGCGTAGAAGTTTCGAGTAAAGCGGATCAGGTATTCCTCGACCTCCGCAACGCCGAAATTTCTGCCCAGATAATCCACGCCCATGCTCATATAATTGTGGAATTCGCGATGCAGGTATTTGTTGTCGGAGGCGGTGCGATCCATGATCAGCGTATCGGGGGTGATGATCATTTTTCCGTTGAATTTTTCCGGATCATAGATCAGCATCTGACAGGCGGCCTTATCTACGCGGGTAAAATCGTACTGGTAGCAAAGACCGAATCGCTCCACCGCCTTGCGGTACAGATCGCAGTGCAGGCAGTATTTATCGTAGGGCTTGATGTGCGTAAAGCCCAGCAGACGGCCCTTGGAGGGGCAGAACCGCATCTCGTTATAGTACCAGCCGCCCTTTTCATCGTACATCATGACGAAATCGGCGGCTTCCTCATTCAGCGAATACGACCAGTATTCCCAACAGCCGCGCAGCCCGAATTCGCGCAGCTTGCGCGTGAGAATGCCGTTGCGATCGGGATTGAAGATATCATCCCAATAGCGCTGCACCTCCGCGAAGCCGTGCTTTTCTTCGATGAAAGCAAAAAGCTCGCTGTAGGAGGGAATAAACTCAGTGCAAGAAATCATGGCGTTCGTTCCTTTCGTGATCATGGCCTTGGCAGGGAAACGGCTTGCCACTGCAGCAAGACAGCCGTTCCCAAACCGTTTATGCGATGATACAGCTATTGTAACCTGATCAGCTGAGGCGCGCGGCGACTGCGCTCTCCCAATCGAAGTCCGCAATGGTGGTCGCGTCCAGCAGCGTGGGCATGGAAATTGTCTCCTTCGGCAGTTCCTCGCCGGCGAAGATCTTGCCGATGGCGTCGATGGTGTCCCTCGCCTGGGTGATCGGCACGTTCGCGCACATGACCTTCAGGTTCTTGTCGTTGGCTTCCAGCATTTCAAAGCCCTCCGAAGCCCAGCCCGCGCAGATGACGATCGCGTCGGAATTCGCCGCCTGAATGGCAGCCAGCGCGCCCGCACCGGTATCGAAGTTGATGCCGTAGAAGATATCGATATCGGGGTTCGCGGTCAGAATGTTTTCCGCGGCGCTCATGGAGTCGGTACGGTTCGCCTTGCCGTCCTGACGGGCTACGATTTCCACGTTGTCCAGCGCTTCAACGCACGCCTGGAAGCCGTCCGCCATAGGCATGCTTACCACAGGGGAGGCGGGGAAATCCAGAATGGCGACCTTGACCTTTTCCTTGCCGGCCAGTTCGGTATTGATGTAGTTTACCGCCCATTCGCCGGTCAGCCGGCCGTTCATGGCGTAATCGAAGATTACCTTGGTGGAAATCTTTTCGGAATTCGCGCCGCCGTCGAAACAGACCACCGGAATGCCCGCGTCTACCGCGCGATCCAGCACATCGACCAGCGCATCGGGATCGGCGACCGCGATTGCGATGGCGTCTACGCCCGCGGTGATGAAGTCCTCCACCTGCTGAATCTGGCGGGAAACATCGCCGTCCGCATCCGCGATGATCATGTTGTAGCCCTTTTCTGCGCCGTAATTGGTAAAGGTGGCTTCCAGATCGACGTAATATTCATCGCGCCGATAGTACAGATCGATGCCCAGAGTCAGTTTGTCGTCCTCTGCCAGCGCCGCGGCTGCGAAAAGGAACATAGAAAGAGCGATCGAAAGAACGATAACCAGGGACAATGATTTCTTCATGATGTTTTCCTCCTGATATTTTATTGTGGATTGTGCAACCGCTGCAGTGGCACAACAGTAAACGCATGTCAGGATACCGCCATATCCATGATGGCTTCCTGCGAAAAGTTTTCACGCGCTATTTCGCCGGAAATCGTGCCCTCGCGCATCGCGTAAATGCGATCGCAGATGCCGATCAGTTCCGGCATATCCGATGAAATCATGATGACCGCCTTGCCCTTCTGCGCCTGCTGGCACATCAGGCGATAGATTTCCGCCTTTGCGCCGACGTCGATGCCGCGGGTGGGCTCATCGAAAATCATGATATCGGAATCCACCGCCAGCCATTTGGCGAGCACCACCTTTTGCTGATTGCCGCCGGAAAGCAGGCGAACCTCTTTTTCCTCGGTGGGCGTGGCGATGTTCAGCTTCTGCACCATTTCGCGCGCCAGCTCGCGCTCCCTGCGTTCGTTCATCAGTCCGTTGGCGCATACGTTGTCCAGATTTACGATGCTGGTATTGTGCTTTACGCTCATGCCCAGAATCAGCCCCTGCTGCTTGCGATCCTCGGGAATCAGCGCGATTCGGTGCGCGATGGCCTGCTGCACCGAATGGAGGTGCACCAGTTCGCCGTTGATGTAGATTTCGCCGCCTGTGATTTTATCGGCGGCAAAGATGGCGCGCGCGGTTTCGGTGCGCCCCGCGCCCACAAGCCCCGCCAGCCCCACGATTTCGCCGTGGCGCACGTTCAGATTTACATCGTGCAGAACGCCCGCGCGGTTCAGGTTTCGCACCTCCAGCGCGATATCGCCGATTTCCGCTTCCAGTTTCGGATATTCATCCGCCAGTTCACGGCCGACCATCAGCGAAATCAGCCGGTTTCGATCCACTTCCGCCACCGGCAGGGTTTGAATGTGCCTGCCGTCGCGCAGCACGCTGACCGTATCGGCGATTTTGAACACCTCGTCCATGCGGTGGGAGATGTAAATGATGGTGATGCCGCGCTGCTTCAGATGATCGATGATGTCGAACAGGCAGTTCAGTTCGTTATCCGTCAGCGTTGCGGAAGGTTCGTCCATGATGATCAGCTCCGCGTTGAACGAAAGCGCCTTGCAGATTTCCACGATCTGCTTCTGCGCGATCGAAAGGCGCGAAACTTCTTCGTTCACGTTCAGCCTGATGTGCAGATCATCTACGAATTTCTGCGCTTCGCGGCGCATGTTTTTCCAATTGACCAGACCACGCTGCATGTGCGGCCTGCCCAGAAAGATGTTTTCCGCGATGGACAGCGTTTCCACCAGCTTCAGCTCCTGATGCACCACGCTCAGACCGAGCTTTTGCGCGTCCAGCGGCTTTTCCACCCTGGCGACCTGCCCTTTGAACAGGAAATCGCCCTTCGTCGCCTGATATACGCCGGTCAGGATTTTGATCAGCGTGGATTTGCCCGCGCCGTTTTCGCCCATCAGCGCGTGTACGCTGCCGCGGCGCACCTGAAACGATACGTCGTCCAGCGCGCGCACGCCCGGGAATTCCTTCGTCAGACCACGAATATCCAATATCACTTCGCGTTGATCCATGATCGGCCTCCTTACCTGGAGCTCGCCAGACGGCGCTGCTTGTATACGTCGAACGTGATGGCGAGAATCAGTACCACGCCCTGCACGATCTGCTGCCAGTTGGAATCGACGTTGATCAGCGTCATGCCGTTGGTGAGCAGGCCGACGAAGATCGCGCCGAGGATAACGCCCAGCGCCTTGCCCTTGCCGCCGGAGAGCGACACGCCGCCCATGACGCAGGCGATGACTGCCTGAAATTCATAGCCCGTGCCCGCCGAGGGCTGGCCGGAGTTCAGACGGGATACCAGAATGATCGCTGTCAGCGCGGCGAAGAAGCCGCCCATCAGGAAGGCGCATTTGGTGATCAGATCCACGTTCACGCCGGAAAGGTGCGCCGCTTCGCGGTTGCCGCCGGTGGCGTATACGAAGCGCCCGAATTTGGTCTTTCGGGAAATGAACGAAACCACGATGTAAACCACGATCATGATCAGCACCGGCCAGGGTACGATGTTTGCGATATAGCCGCGGCCGATCCACGCGATGCTGGCGGGAATTTTGCTGATCGGATAGGAATTGGTAATTACGTAACACAGACCGCGCGCGATATACTGCATACCCAGCGTGGCGACGAACGCCGGCAGGCGGAAATTGGTAATCAGCGTACCGCTGACCAGCTCGCACGCAAGACCTACGATCAGCGCGAGCAGCGCCGCGATTCCGGGCGCGAGTCCCCAATCCACCATGCCCTTGGCGAAGATGATTCCGCATAGACCTACCAGCGCGCCCAGGGCGAAATCAATAAAGCCGGTGCAGATCATAAAATACTGTCCCGCCGCCAGAATCGCTACCATTGAAACCTGGCGCAGCACGTTCATAAAGTTGCCGTAGGTCAGAAAGTTCGGCGCGATGATCGTCCATACGATCATCAGAAGAACGATGGGGAGAAGGATGACGTAATCCCCGATGAAGCTGATAAACCTTGCAAGTCCAGAACTCTTTTTCATGTGGAAATTCCTCCGTTTTTTAACTGTATCAAATCTGGGGCGAACTGTGTATGCGATAAAAGCGAACCACCTCTCTTATTCACAACGGCGTCATTATATCGAGCGCGTTATTAACCATTATGCACAAAAGCAACATACAAATGAAATAATGATAGAAACATAGCCAAATTCCTTGTTTTTGATTCTACCACATAATAACGTATCTGTCAATAATATATTAAAAAGATCGACGGTACCGAAAAAGAAAAGAATATCCGGCGAAAACGAAGCGTTTGAAGGGCGTCGCTTCCGCCGAATACATCGATTTTCACAGAAAACGTGCGCCGAACGGCGGCTGGAGGCGCGCGCAGCGGGTTTGGCAAAACGCGGAATAACTATCAAAATTGTGATTATGTGGCGGGGTCAATGCGTCAGCGCGGCGTATTCCTCCATCTTGAAATAATAATTAAACATCTCCGACGCAGCGCCCATGGGCAGATCGCGTTCCAGATGGGGGGACAGGCTGATTTTCAGCTTTCGGTGCGGCATTTTTACGTTCTTGCGAATGTGCAGCTCCACCTGCCCGACAAAATCCGCGCCCAGCGTGAGCATGGAACCGTACAGCACGACCAGTTCCGGATCGAACAGATTTACGGCGTTGGCGATGGCGACGCCGATTTGCTGCGCGGAACGGTTTACATAATAGCTGCACACGGGATCATTTTTTTCGAGCGCATGCCGGATGGCGGCTTCATCGATTTCCGCGTTCTTATCCAGCGATGTATATATGCCCTGATCGATGGCGGAACGGATATTCTGTACGATGGCGGGGAGCGCCGCTTCCGTTTCCACGCAGCCCTTTTTGCCGCAGTAGCACAGCTTCTGCGTGGATTCGGCGGTATTGCATACGCTGTGACCGATTTCACCGGCGATGCCGTTCGCGCCGCTGTGAATGTGACCGTCGCAGCAGATAGCCGCGCTGAAACCGTTAGAGAGCAGAATGCACAGAAAATCCGAAGCGTCCGCGGCGCACCCGAATCGCTTTTCCACGATGGCAGGCAGCGTAACGCCGCTGATGTTGCGCACCATCACGCCCGTTTCCCGTTCCAGCCGCGGGCGAATCTGCGAATACACGTCCGCGTTGTAATGGATGAAGGTCTTTTCCTGATCGCGCTCCACGCGGTAATAGGCGGGATCGTTTTCCGGATCGCCGATGCCGATGCCCACCAGCAGCATGCCTTCGCATGCGGCGACGGCTTCCAGAATGCGCGCGACGATCGCGTCCGCGGCGGCGCGCGTATCCGCCATATTCACGCTATCCTTCCAGCGGTTGCGCACGACGCCGTCGATTTGCATAATCACGGTGGTTACGCAGGCGGGCGTGATCGTAACGCCGATCGCGCAGATGAAATTCCGGTTGATTTCCAGCATGACGCGCTTTCGCCCCATGCCGGCGGACACCTTGCCGGTTTCAATGATCAGCTTATCCTCCAGCAATTCCTTCGTGATATCGCCGATGGTCGTCGGGCGGTAATCCGTCATTTCAATCAGCTCGGTTCGACTGACGGGGCCGTGCGTGATGATCAGATTCAGAACCAGATTGCGTTTGTGCGTGCGATAATCAAATTCCATTCAAAAGCGCCTTCCTTTGCTTTGTGAACCGCGGGTGTCTGCACGGCTATCGAAATTCCAGCAGGGCAATCTCCGGCGCGGCGCCCAGCCGAACGGGCAGCCGGCTGCACCCGACGCCGCGCGATACGTACACCTGAAGATCGTGTATGCGGTGCAGTCCGCGCACCGCGCAGATCGGATAGCGGCGCTCAAAGCCCACGGCGTAGGGCGTGATCCCCAGCAGGTTGACCTGTCCCGCGTGCGTATGCCCGCTGAGCATCAGATCGGCCGGGCAATCGGCGATGATGGGAAAGTGCGACAGCAGAATGCGATAGTCCGCCGCCGACTGAAACAGATTGCACGAATCGGGCGCGCCGTATTTGTGATCATCCACGCCGCCGATGGCGATCGTGCCGCCGCGGAACGGGATGCAGATATCCCGATTGATCAGAACGCGCACGTTCGGTCTGTCCGAAAGCGCGGAATCATTGTTGCCGCGCACAGCGTATGCGCCCAGCGGGAAAACCAGATGCGACAGCGCATCGAAGAATCGATCGCATTGCGCCGCGCCTTCGCCGTAATCGCCGCCGAGCAACAGAAGATCGGCGTTCGCCGCATCAATCGTATTGATGATTTCACGCAGGCGGCGATCCGATGTACAGGCGCGCAGATGCACATCCGCGCACAGAACCGCGCGCACGCCGCGCAGAAATTCGGGCGCGCCATCGATAAAAACCCGCTCCGTGCGCGGTTTCGGCACATAGCCGATGTGCAGATACGGATCGGGTCGAATGATTGTATTATTCATGTTGATCCAGCAGCAGCGCCGCGCCATAAACGCTCGCCTGATCGCCCAGCTTCGCGGGAATGAACTGCGCGGGATAGCGCTGATCGTTCAGCGAATAATGGCGGTACGCGGCGATCATGCGATCGATAAATTTGCTGCCCAGCTTCGTGATGCCGCCGCCATAGATGAAAATATTGATATCAAAGATCTGGTTGAGGGAAAAGAACATTCTGCCCAGATATTCCGCGCCGCGGTTGACCACCTCCAGCGCCAGCGAATCATTGGTGCGCAGCGCCTTGCCCACGGCGATCATATCGATGTTGGAAAGCGTGCCCGCGTAATTTAAAATGCTGCTGTCCTCGCCCTCCTTGATGCGGTCGGTTACATATTTTGCCATGTGCGCGCCGGAGCTGATGGACTGCACGCAGCCCACCACGCCGCAGGTGCAGGGATAACCGGTGGAATCGGATACGAACATGTGCCCGATTTCGCCTGCCATGCCGTGCATGCCGCGATACAGCTTGCCGTTTAAAATCAGCCCGCCGCCGATGCCGGTCGCCAGCGTGGTATAGATCATATCATCGTGCCCGACGCCCGCGCCCAGCTGATGTTCCGCCAGTGCGGCGGCGTTGGCGTCGTTATCCAGCTGCACGCGCACGCCCAGACGGCTGGACAGCATATCGCGCACGGGCGCGTTGGTCAGGGAATTCAAAAAGCTGGTGTCCAGCACAAGCCCCTTTTTGTAATCGATGTAGGAGGGGAACGCCGCGCCCACGCCCTGCAGATGATCGATGGTCAGGTTGTTTTTCGAAAGCAGATGGCGCGTGAGCGCGGTCAGCAGATCCATCAGCTCGTCCAGCGATATTTCCTGATCCGTAAGAATCTGGTTGTGATCGATCATGTCCATCGATTCGTTGAAAAGACCCAGCTTGGTGGTGGTGGGTCCCACGTCAATACCGATTCTGAAATTGGACATAGCGCGCCTCCCATGCGAAAATTGTTGGATATTTATATCATTATATCCCATTTCGGATGCTTTTGCAATGCGTTGCGCAGATCAGCCGCGCAGGAAATCATCGATCAGCGCGCACGCCTGCGTGAAGGGATCGGCGGTCATATCCAGCCAGTGCATGTCCTTCTCACGCCGGAACCAGGTCATCTGCCGCTTGGCAAAGCGCTTGATGGCGAGCGAAAGCTGCGTACACATTTCCGCTTCGGATGCGATTTCGCCGGTGAGATACTGCGTGATGTAGCGGTATTCCAGCCCCAGCTTGTTCATGAATTCCACGCTCGCGCCCTGATTCAGCAGCGATTTGACCTCGTCCACCATGCCCTGCTGCATCCGCTTTTCCAGCCGTTCATCGATGCGCGCCTTCAGCGTTTCGCGATCCCAGGTTACGCCCAGCTTCAGGCAATCGTAGCGCGGATCCTTGTGCGGCAGATGATCATCGCCATCGTGCAGCTTTTCCAGAATGCGCATCACGCGGTTGCGGTTCTTTGCGTCCACCTGTATATCGGGAACCTTTTCCAGCAGCATCCGATACAGATCGGGCGTTTCCAGCTTTTCCAATTCATCGCGGTAGGCGAGATCGGGTTCGCGGTCGCTCATCACATAGCCGTCGGTCACGGATGCAATGTACAGCCCCGTGCCGCCCACGATCATCGGAAGCTTCCCGCGCGACAGGATATCCTCGATCGCCCGATACGCCAGCTTTTGAAAATCGTGCATGGAAAAGAAATCGCCCGCGCCGCACACATCGATTAAATGATGGCGAACGCCGCGCATTTCCTCCGGCGTGATCTTGCCGCTGCCCAGATCGAAGCCGCGAAATACCTGCCTGGAATCCGCAGAGATGATTTCGGCGTTGTATTTTTCCGCCAGCGCCACGCCCAGCGCGCTCTTGCCGGAAGCGTTCGTTCCGGCGACGACGATCAATTTCGGTTTGTTCATGCGTTTGCGCTCCTTTTGATGTGCAGTCGAAAGGTTTGAATGCATTTGTGCTTTTGTGTTCAGCTCAGCAGCTGGAATTGCAGATCGCGTTCGAACATATAGCCTTCGTGGCCGTTCAGGCGAATCAGCGCCCAGCCTTCTTCTTCGTTGATCTTCAAAACCTCCAGCGAGGTGCCCTTTTCCAGCGATCCCAGAATCTGCGCATCGGCGGTGGGCTGATCAAATACCACAGCGCCGGATTCGCGGGTATCGGAGGGGATGACCACGGCGGCGATTTTCTGCGTCGCGCTGCTCTCCACGATGCTGGAATCTTCGGTATCATCCTCCGCGCCGGGTACGATGCGCACGTTGTTTTCGATTTCCTCGTTCGTGCCCTGCCAGAAGGACAGATAATCATCCATCAGATAGCCGACTTCGTTCTGATAACCCACGCGCGTCCAGCCGTCCGCGCGGGAGATTACGAACATGCTCGCGCCGTTCGCGACCTTGGCGAGCACAACGGAATTCTTATCCGGCTGCGCGCGCAGATTCATGGTGACATCATCGCTGCCGGTGTCCACGGTTACGCAGTCGCGCAGTTCATAGGTGGGCGCTTCCAGCTGTTCCTGCGCGTAGGCGGCGTATTCCGCCGTCAGCGTCGCCGCGCCGGATTTGTATTCTTCAAAGGTGTGGCCGATGGAGAACGTGGTCGTACCGTCGCTGCCGGTATAGCGCAGGATGCACATATCCGCGCTGTAGCGCTTTACGTACTTCTTGCGGATGTAGCCCGTTCCGCTGCTGGATGCGATGTGAATCCAATCATCGCCGTCCTCCAGAATCATGATCGTCTGACCGTTGACCAGCTTGCCCAGTTCCAGGCTTTCCGTCGAGGGCTTGGAGCGCAGAATGATCTTCAGTTCGCTGCTGATCGTACCCATGGGCACCGCATCGTATTCGATGTTCAGCGTGTAATCCATATCGCCGAAGGTTTCCTGAAGCAGCTGCAGCTGATGGTATACCAGCTGTTGTTCTTCCGTGGTGGCGATGCCGGTCTGTTCATGATAGCAGGTGGACTGGAAGATTTTCATGGAATCCATCAGCGCGACGTCGTACACGCCGTACAGCGGTCCATCATACAGCTGAAGTTCCTTCAGCGCGCTCTGCAGGCGGGTTACCACGGGGCCGCTCATGCCCTCGGAGAGCGTGACCACATTTTCGGCGATCGGCGCCGCATCGGAAAAGATCAGTTCCTTGAGCGAATCGGAGGGAACGCCGTTCTGCCGCATGCCCAGATCCTTCTGCAAATTCTTCACGGCGGCGATCACGTTTACATCGTAGGTTGCGTTTTTGCAGTCCCCGTCGTAATAGCCCAGTCCGTTCAGGCGCAGCAGCAGCTCGCGAAGTTCGGAATTGCCGTTTCCGTCGTTTTTCGACATTTCACTCACGCCGAGGAATTCCTTATACGTCATGCCGCTGTTCTGCGTGTAGGAGGAAATGTACAGCAGCTTGCGCAGCTCATCCTTGCGATCGCCGCTTTTGATGATGTCCACGCGCGTGCCCGTGCCGCAGTTCTTCGCAATGTATTCCGCGTCCTCCTCCAGCAGACGGATGCAGCCGTGCGATGCGGGATAGCCGAATTTGCGCACCGCGCCATCCATGCGCCCGCGCGTATCGCTGCTCTTCCAATCGTAGGGAATGGAGTGGAACAGATAACCGCCCTTGATGCGCGTTACCCAGCGGGCGTAGCATTCCAGATCGGGGAAATAATACCACGGCTCGCGCTCGGTGCTGCGGTCGGGCGCAGGCAGATAATAGGTGCCCTCGGGCGTGGAATCATTTATGCCGGTGGAGCAGAGCATCTGACGAATCACTTCATCATCCGCCGTGCGATAGATCGTAACGATCTGGCTGGAAATATCCACTTCAATTCGAAGCGGTGTTTCATCCGCCTGTGCGGAAAAGGTGAAAACGGCGGTCAGAAGCAGCGCGGCGATACACAGCGCCGAAAGAAATTTCCTTGCAAGCATGAAAAGTACCTCAATTTAAGCAGAGTAAGTATGTTTCACATTATAACACGCGGGCGGGCTTGGATACAAGCGTTTTATCAGCCCTCCAGCTCGAATTCCAGATCGTATTCCAGCATGTAGCCCTGATGCCCCTGCAGGCTGATCAGCACCCATTCTTCATCCACGAATTGCAGAAGATCTACCTGCGTGCCGTCCGGCAGCGTGCCCAGCGCGATCGCATCGTCCGATGCGGAATCGTATACATAGGCGACGCCCTGCGCCTCCGCGCCGGTTTTGACGATCGCCGTCGCGCCCTCCTGCACCTGTTCGACGAAATCCGAATCCGATGTATCCTGCGCGGGATCAACGCGCTGGCCGTCCACGACCTCGTCCGCGCCGCCCTGCCATGCGATCAGGTATTCGTTGCGCAGATAGCCGATATCCGATCCGCTGGCGACCATCGTCCATTCATCCATCGTTTTCAGCGCGCGCAGACTGGTCTGGTTGTCCAGCTGCTTTACGATTTCCGCGCCGCCGTCCGGCGCGCTGCGCAGGTTCAGCTTTACCGTATCATCGCCGGTGTTCACCGTGACGAAATCCTTCAGATCGCCGTCTGTTTCGCCCGCCTGTTCGGCAACGAGCTTTGCCGAAAATTCGGTGGCGGCGCGCGGCGCGCCCGCATAATATTCCTCCATCGTGTGCCCGATGGTGAAGGTGATCTGTCCGTCCTCCGAGGCGTACAGATAGCGGGGAACGCCGGTCTGATACGCATTCAGATATTTGTTCTTCATATAGCCGTTCAGCCCGGGCGCAGCGATGTGCGACCAGCCGTCCGCCGAATCCATAATCATCACGGTATCGCCGTTTGAAACCTTGCCCACTTCGCTGCTGTCCGAATCGGGGCGGCTGCGCACGATGATGCGCGTGTTTGCGGAAACCGTCGCCATCCACGCTTCATCCTCGGATATTTCGATCGAATAATCCGCGCTGCCCATCGCCTCCGTCAGCTGCGCCGCCAGATCGTAGGCGCACATCTGCTGTTCGGCGGTCGCGGTGGAACCGACCGCATAGCCGCACACCAGCTGGAAGCGGTTTACGGCTTCGATTACGCCCACATCGTATACGCTGTCGATGGGTTCATCGTAAATCTTCAGCGCGGCGAGCGCCGTCTGCAGGCGCTTGACCACGGGCCCGCTCTGCCCCTCGGACAGATCGATCGTTCCGCTGGATACGGGCGCGTCCTCGGAATATACCAGATCCAGCAGTGATTGCGAAGCCACGCCGCTCTGCCGCATGCCGATATCGCCCTGCAGGCGCTTGACCGCCTCGACCAGTTCGGTTCCGTATACGCCGTCACACGCGCCGCCGTAATAGCCCAGCGCGTTCATGCGCAATTGCAGCGAAAGCACTTCATCGCCCTGACTGCCCCTGCCCAGATCGTTTTCGGAAATACCCAGAAATTCCTGATAGGTCATGCCGTCCTCGCCGGTGTAGGAGGATACCTTTAAAAGCTCGCGCAGATCATCGTCCCGCACGCCGCTTTCATAGATGACCACCTTGGTATAGCGCTTGCAGTTCTTGGCGATGAATTCCGCGTCCTTTACGCGCAGACGGATGCAGCCGTGGGAGGAGGGCATGCCGAAATTGCGCGCGTCGGTCAAATTCATCGCATCGTCGCTTCGCCGGTCATACGGGATCGAATGGAACAGATACGGCCCCTTGATGCGGGTCGCCCACTTGGCGTAGCAGCCCAGCAGACGGAAATAGTACCATTCCTTGCGATCGTTTTCATGCCCGTCGTCGGGCAGATAAAATGTGCCCAGCGGCGTGCGGTTGTTCTTGCCCGTGGAACAGAGCATCTGCCGCACGATGGAATCATCCTGCGTGGAATAGATCGTGGTGATCTGATTGGTAATATCCACACCGATATAATAGGGCATATTGTACGCCTGCGCCGTCGGGATCGTAAGTCCGGACAGCATCAGGCAGATCGCCAGCAGCAGAACGGCGAAACCGCGTTTTTTCATTGATGAATTCCTCCCGGGAACAAGTACGGCTGACAGATATAGCCCTGTCAGCCGAACAGAACGTTATTTCAGTATTTTTTCGTAGGCCACCCGAACCGGATCGCCCGTGCTTTCGTATTCGCATTCGCCGCAGGCGATAAAGCCGTTTCGCTCCAGCAGCAGCCGCATCGGGAAATTGCCCCGATGGGTGTCCGCACGCACCGAATCGCAGCCCGCCTGCGCGGCTTCCTTCGAAAGCGCATCGATCACCTGCGCGCCCAGCCCGCGCCCGCTGAACCCATCGTTCATCGCCATGCGGTGAATCGATGCGTACTTTGCACAGGGCAGAAGCCATTTGCCGCGCAGCGCTTCATAGGCAGGTTCCAGGCCGATCACCAGCGCGGCATAGCCCGCAAGATGATCATCCTCCATAAATGCGCGCGCCGTGCCCGCGCGAACATCCGATTCAATCTGCGCGCGATCCGGATAGCCGTCCTGCCATTGATCGATTTGAATTTCCGCCATGCGCCGCTGTGCGCCGGAGATCAATGCCATGATCTGATCGATCATGGCAGGCTGCGGCTTTTGAACGGTCAGCATGGCTTATGCCTCGTAGGCTGCCTTGATCATGCCGAACAGCGGCTCGGTCTTTTCAAGACCCATGTAATGCTCGATCACGTAATCAATGCCCTGTTCGGAAAGCGCCTTCTGAATTTCGGGCGCGGTGGGATCGCCTTCGTGGTTGAATTTCAGACCGGCAACGATGCCGCGGATGATCGGGGCGGGATCAACGCCCTCTTCCATCGCGAACAGCGCCGCGCCCACGATGCGGTCGTTGCGGCGCAGCTTGCGCACGGGGTCTGCGCCCACGCGGGCGACGGTGTCCTTCAGCGCGCGGTTCTGGAAGCGGAAGAGAAGATCGACTACGTTGCTTTCCACGTTTTCGCGGATACCCTCGCCGAATTTGGCGATCAGCGCCTGCGCGCTGGCATTCATGGCCGCCTTCGCCGCTTCATAGATTTCCGGATCGGCGATGGCCTGCCAGATGTATTCATAGCCCTTCAGGTTGCCCAGATAGGCGCACACCGCGTGGCCGCCGTTGTGCAGGAAAAGCTTGCGCTTGATGTAGAATTCAAAGGGGGTGTAGGGGATCAGACCCACCAGATTCGGAATTTCGCCCTTGAAGGCGTCCTTATCCACGGGCAGATCATGGTACGGCTCTACGCAGATCAGCAGCGGATCCTGCGCCTTCATTTCGGGGGTCAGCGGGGGTACCATGCGGCCGATGCTGGCTTCCACCAGACCCAGATTCTGATCCGCCCACGCGCGCTGTTCATCCGTCAGGCATTCGTTGATCCAGCCGCGCATCAGAACATCGGCTTCCAGCTGGTTTTCGCACAGGATGATGTCCAGCGGCTTGCCGGTGCGCTCCATGCGCGCCACAACGCCCTTTGCGATCACGGGCGCGATGCGGGGCAGAATGTTTACGCCCACGGCGGTCGCCATGATATCGGCGGAAACGATTTCGTCGATCGCCTGTTCGGTGGTGGAATTCACCGCGCGAACGGGCTTTACGGTGGTGTTCACGGTTTCTTCGTTGGAAACGATGCGAACGGTGTATTCGCCGCGGCGGTTCATTTCATCGATCAGCGGCTGCATGATGTCCAGAAATACCACTTCGTAGCCGGAATCCGCGAATACCTTGCCGATGAATCCGCGGCCGATGTTGCCGCCGCCGTACATAATTGCCTTTTTCATTTGAAATGCCTTCCTTCCGAATGTAATGATAAACGATAACGCCCGATACTGGAATCAATTATACCACAAACATATGAAAATTCCTATCCTTATCAATTAAAAAAGGATAGGAATATCAAATATTTTCATTTGAGATTGATTACTGTCGATAGCTACCGACTGCCGGTAAAGCATTCGCAGAACAGCCTGTTCAATCAAATTCAGCGACATGCGCGGTGAATTTGGTTTATTCATCGCAGGGCGATGAATAAACAGTACATGCAGTCAGGATTCCGTTCGGAAACCCCGCAGGGTTTCAGGAATCCGCAGTCCTTCTTCCCACTCGACAAAATCGTGAGATTTTGGAGACATTACCTTTCTGTGCCGAGGAAGAACAGCGCCAGCGTGCCGGGGCCGGAATGCGCGCCGATCACGGGACCGACGTAGCCGATGGTGATATCCGTCGTGCCCATGCGCTCCCGGATGATGTTCGCGAGCGTCTTTGCGTCCTCCTCGCAGCCGCCGTGAGAAATGTATACCTTCTGCTCCGCCGGATTGATCGCCAGCCGCTGCATTTCGTCCGCCAGACGGCGAACGGAGGCCTTCCTGCCGCGCTGCTTGTCCACGGGAATCAGCCGGCCCGCGTTGTCCACGTGCAGGATGGGCTTGATGCCCAGCATCGTGCCCAGAAACGCCGCCGTCGCGCTCACGCGGCCGCCCTTTTTCAGGTGGTTCAGATCATCCACCGTGAACCAGTGGCATAAGTGCAGCTTCGTATCCTCGACATAATCGCGCACCTCTTCGATGCTCGCGCCCGCGCGGCGCTTCTGATCCGCCAGCGTTACCAGCAGCCCTTCGCCCATCGACGCGCACAGCGAATCCACGCAGTAAATTTTGCGATCGGGATACTTTTCGCGCAGCTCCGCCGCCGCCTGGAAGCCCGCGTTGCAGGTGCCGCTCAGCGCCGAGGAAAAGCCGACGTAGAGGATATCCTGTCCCGCGTCCAGAACCGGCTCCATCGCTTCGATGAACGCCTGCGTGTTCGTCGCCGAGGTCTTTACGCTTTGCGCCTTGGGCAGCGCCGCGTAAAAATCGGGGTAGGCGATGTCGCGTTCGTCCAGATAGTTTTTATAATCTCTGCCGTCCATGTGCAGCGTCAGCGGCAGTACGGTAAGCTCCATCTCCTCCGCCAGATGCAGGGGAAGATCGCAGCTGGAATCGGTAAACAATGCAAATTGATTCGTCATATTCTATCACCTCATTCGACCGTTTAACCGAATTGTATCATAATCTGCGCAGCTTCACAACGATGTTTCCGGTATGAAACGGTAAAAGCGATATTAAATATTGCGTGATCTGGTATTCAAAACCATATCACATCCGAATCGAGGAAAGCACATCCGATATCGCGGCGGTTTCCATGCCCGAAATGCCGATGACGATGGATTTTTGATTTTCCTTGAGATAATAGATGTCAAAGCGCATATCGCTCACGCTGCACGCAAAGCCCCATGCGGTGCGACCGCCCATCTGATATTCCGCAGCGGCGGAGGCGTCGCCCAGCAGCAGGCTCGCCGCGCTCTCCGCGGCCGCCTGCGGATCGGAAGCGGTGCCGGTCGCGATGTAGAGTATCCGGTTTCCATCCTGTGCGATCAGCAGGGTTTCGCCCGCTTTCGGGTAATCGCGCTGCACGGCGGCTTCGTAGCCCGCGAGCGCGGAATCGTCCGTCCGCTGCATTCCGTCGGGCAGATCGATGGAAAATACATCGCACGAAAAGCGGTTTTCCGCCTGTGCGGCGAAAAGCGAAAGCAAAAGCAGCACAAGGATCGCCGCGATGGTCTTTTTCATGGGTGTTCACCTCCGTGTTTTGCGCTATGGCGTGCCCGTATGCACTATGGCACAGCCATATGCACTATAGCATGCTTGTGTAAACTGAATATTTCGGCGAATCCAAAATTCAGAATGTGTTCATCGATTTTTTACCGGAATAAAACGGAAATGCGTTGCAGGGTGCGCGGGAGATTCGTATAATAGCTAGCACGCTAATTATTAGCGCGCTAACGAATGTGTGGGAGGCTTGGGCATGGAGGAAAGATACCGCCGCCTTGTGAAGCGGCAGATGCAGATTTCGCGCAGACGGCATCGAATCATCGAACGCAGCCTGCAGGATATCGGCATTCATTCCAGCCAGCATTTCGCGCTGATGTATCTGAGCGACCATTCCGGCGCCGTATCGCAGGTGCAGCTGGCGGAATTGCTGAATGTAACGCCCGCCAGCGTCGCCCGCACGCTGAAAAGTCTGGAAGCGGGCGGATACATCCGGCGCAGCGATGCGGCGGACGATGGCCGCCGGAACGAAATCACCATCACGGATAAGGGAAGATATGTGGTGGAAACCAGCAAGCGCGTGTTCGATCGCATCGACGCGGATACCTTCGCGGCCTTTTCGGAGGAGGAGATTGCGCTGCTCGAACGCATGCAGGAAAGAATTCTGCGAAATATCGATTCGCAAATGGAAAGGGAGTTGAAGTAAGCCTTGAAACGTTGGATCAAGTACGCGGGTCCCTACAAAAAATATTTTATTCTGGGGCCGGTGTGCATGATCGTGGAGGTGCTGGGCGAGGTGCTGCTGCCCAGCCTGTACGCCAATATTTTAAACCGCGGCATCGTGGGCAAAAACATCGGCTACATCGTATTCATCTGCGCCATGATGGTGCTTACGGCGGTCGCCATGATGGCGGGCGGCGTCGGCGGCGCGTATTTCGGCGCGAAGGCGGCGGTGAATTTCGCGGGCGATGTGCGCCGCGATGTGTTCGCCAAGGTGCAGAAATTTTCGTTCGCCAATATCGATAAATTTTCCGCCGGTTCGCTGGTTACGCGCCTGACCAACGATGTAACGCAGGTGATGAACTTCGTCAATATGCTTCTGCGCATGTGCCTGCGCGCGCCGGGCATGCTGATCGGCGCATTGATCATGCTGATCATCCGCGCGCCGCATCTGGCGCTGGTGCTGGCGGTTACGATTCCCGGGCTGCTGGGCATTCAGGTACTGCTGATTCGCGCCGCGTTCCCGCGCTTTAAGAATATGCAGGCGAAGATCGATGCGCTGAATACCGATGTGCAGGAAAATCTGGTCAACGTGCGCGTGGTAAAATCCTTCGTGCGCGAAGATTTTGAACAGCAGAAATTCGATACCGCCAACGGCAATCTGAAGCAGGCGGGCTTGAGCGCGCTGCGGCTGATGACGATGATCATGCCCATGATGATGCTGATTATGAACCTCACCATGGTGGTTGTGATCTGGGTCGGCGGCAGGGAGGTGGTCGCCGGTACGATGCTGTGGGGCGATCTGAGCGCCTATATTACCTATATTACGCAGATTTTGATGTCGCTGATGATGGTCAGCATGCTGTTTTTGATTTCGTCCCGTTCGCTGGCGAGCGCGAACCGTATTTCTGAGGTATTGGATGAAAAAATCGATATCACCGATGAAAACGCGTCGCGCGCCGATAAGATGGTCGAACAGGGCGATGTAGAATTCCGCGATGTATCCTTCCGTTATTATAAAAACAGCGAAGGTCTGGTGCTGGATCACATCAATCTGAAGATTCGCCATGGGCAGACCGTGGGCGTGATCGGTTCCACCGGCTGCGGCAAGAGCACGCTGGTTTCCATGATTCCGCGCCTGTACGATGTGGACGCGGGCGAAGTGCTGGTGGACGGCGTGAACGTGCGCGATTATAATCTGAATCATCTGCGCAGCGGCGTGGGCATGGTGCTGCAGAAGAACGTTCTCTTCTCCGGTACGATCGATGAAAACCTGCGCTGGGGCGATGAAAACGCCGATCATGAAACCGTGGTCGCCGCCGCAAAGAGCGCGCAGGCGGATGGTTTCGTCAGCGCGATGCCCATGGGATATGATACGCTGCTGGAACAGGGCGGCGCGAACGTATCCGGCGGACAGAAGCAGCGCCTGTGCATTGCGCGCGCGCTTTTGAAGAAACCGCGCATCCTGATTTTGGATGATTCCGTATCCGCCGTCGATACCGCGACCGAGGCGCTGATTCGCCGCGCGTTCGCCAATGAATTGAAGGACTCCACGAAGATCATCATCGCCCAGCGCATCACATCGGTGATGGAGGCGGATATGATCGTGGTAATGGATGATGGACGCATCACCGGCATCGGCACGCATGATCAGTTGATGCAGAATAACGAAGAATATCGCGAAATCTATGAATCGCAGATGTCCGGCGCGACCGAAGCGGGAAGGGAGGGCGCATAATGGCAGGACGTTCGCTTGAAAATTTAAGACAGCGCTACAATGCATCCGCGGATGATGCAAAGCGTTCCGGCGGCATGCACGGCCCCGGAAGAGGCCCGCGCGGCTTGGCGACCGGAAAGCCCAAGGATATGCGCCGCACCGTAGCGCGCATATTCCATTACATCGGCATTTATAAGGCGCGGCTGGCGGTCGTAGCGCTGTGCATGTTGATCAACACCGGCGCGACGCTGGCAGGCGGCTATATGCTGCGCCCGATTCTGAACCACATTGCGGATGGAACCATCCCCGCCGCGGATCGAATCAGCGGGCTGATTTCATCGCTGATCATATTGCTGCTGTGCTATATGGTGGCGGTCACGGCGGCGTTTCTGCAATACCGGCTGATGGTCAACGTATCGCAGAACACCGTGGAAAAAATTCGGCACGATCTGTTTGAAAAGCTGCAGCGCCTGCCCGTGCGCTATTTCGACGGGCATACCAACGGCGAAATCATGTCCCGATTTACGAATGATATCGATAATATCGGGCAGATGCTGGATAATTCGCTGATCGCGATGCTGTCCGGCGCGATCACGCTGATCGGCACGCTGGTGCTGATGATTTATACGAATATCTGGCTTACGCTGATCACGGTCGTATTCCTGCCGGTATTTACCAAGGGCGGCATGTACATCATGAAGCGCAGCGGCAGATACCAGGTCGCGCAGTCCGCGGCGCTGGGCGCGGTCAACGGCTATATCGAAGAAACCGTGGCGGGGCAGAAGGTGGTCAAGGTGTTCTGCCATGAGGACGTGTGCAATGAAGAATTCGGCCGTCTGAACGATGATCTGCGCGATAAGCAGATACGGGCGCTGTTCTTCGGCGGCATCATGGGGCCGATCATGGGCAACACCAGCAAGGTAAGCTATGCGCTTACGGCGGGCATCGGCGGCATACTGTGCGTCACCTCCGGCTTCGATGTGGGCGGACTTGCGATCTTCGTCAATTACGCCAGCCAGTTCGCGCGCCCGATCAACGAACTTTCCCAGCAGGTCAGCACCGTATCGGCGGCGCTGGCGGGCGCGGAGCGCGTGTTCCAGCTGATGGATGAAGCGCCCGAACAGGCGGATGCCGCAGATGCGAAGGATTTCCCCATTCAGGGCAACGTGCGCCTCGACGATGTAACCTTCGGCTATACGCCGGAAAAGGTGATCCTGAAGCACATTTCGCTCTACGCCAAGCCCGGACAGAAGATCGTGTTCGTCGGTTCCACCGGCGCGGGCAAAACCACGATTACGAACCTGCTGAGTCGCTTTTACGACATCGATTCAGGAGAAATCACCATCGATGGCGTGAACATCTACGATATCAAGCGTGAAACGCTGCGCAAAAATATCGCGATGGTGCTGCAGGATACGAACCTGTTTACCGGCACGGTGATGGAAAACATCCGTTATGGGCGGCTGGACGCCACCGATGAGGAAGTGATTGCGGCGGCAAAAACCGCCAGCGCGCACAGCTTCATCAAGCGTCTGGAGCACGGCTATGATACACTGATCGAGGGCAACGGCGCAAATCTTTCGCAGGGACAGCGCCAGCTTCTGAACATCGCACGCGCGGCGCTCAGTAAGGCGCCGATTCTGGTGCTGGATGAAGCCACCAGCTCGGTCGATACCCGCACCGAACGCATGATTGAACGCGGCATGGATAAGCTGATGGAAAATCGCACCACCTTCGTCATCGCGCACCGCCTGTCTACCGTGCGCAACGCCAACGCCATCATGGTGCTGGAAAACGGCGAAATCATCGAACGCGGTAGCCATGATGATCTGCTCGCCATGAAGGGGCGCTATTATGAACTCTACACCGGTAAAAAGGAGCTTTCGTAAGGTGTAGGGATTGGGGGGGAAGCTCCGTATGGCGCAAACGCCGTCTACGGGGCTTCCGTTTTCTGATCGTTTTTCTGAAATCGGAACTGTATACAATTCTTAACATGGAAACCTATTGACAATTGAGCAAATCGGAGTTATTATATATAAGCACTTTGAGAGAAGCGCAAGGTCCCTTAGCTCAGCTGGATAGAGCGTCTGGCTACGGACCAGAAGGTCAGGGGTTCGAATCCCTTAGGGTCCGCCACAGTCCGTCCGAAAACACAGTTTTCGGACGGATATTTTATACCATTCATACAAAAGCCACCCATTCAAAGCCAAAAATCGCGAAAA
>JABLTK010113252.1_pt1 | contig 24679 bp, 25 predicted proteins | sample 7160131 | NCBI WGS metagenome assembly JABLTK01 (sample SAMN14651221, study PRJNA627086) | human gut metagenome | isolation source: feces | host: Homo sapiens
TTAGTAGCTGATAGAAGTGCAATGTCTAGAGAAATAAAATTTCTAAAAGATGAAGGTTTTATAAAAGTTGACAATAAAAAAATAACTATTCTTTATTGATAGTTATTTTTTATTTTACCTTTCAATTAAACTTAGACTAACCTTTTCTGTTTCTACCTTTATATCATCTACATAGCAATCTACTATATCCCCTACTGAAAATAAATCGGATGGATGTTTTATAAATTGGTTACTAAGTTTTGAAATATGAGCTAAGCCGTCATTATGAAGTCCAATATCAATAAACAAACCAAAGTCAACAACATTACGGACTGTTCCTTGAAGCTTATCCCCTATGTGTAAATCTTCTATATGTAAAACATCACTTTTTAAAATAGGTTTTGGCATATCATCTCTAGGATCTCTTTCAGGTGATATCAAACTTTTTACAATATCTTCTAATGTATATTTATCAATGTCTAATTCCTTAGACTTTTTATCTATATCAATATCTTTTAAAGCATTTTTTAATTCATCAGATCCAATACTAGTTACATCAAATGATAAACTATTTAACAATCTAATAGTAGCATCATAACTTTCAGGATGAATTGATGTTTTATCAAGTGGATTAACTCCATCAAGTATTCTCATAAAACCAATTGATTGTTCATAAACTTTTGGAGTGATTCCTTTTAGTTTTTTTATTTCATCACGGGTAGTAAATTTTCCTTCATCATTTCTTCTATTTAAAATTGCGTCTATAGATCTTTTTGAAAGTCCAGATACATATGACAATAAACTACGTGAAGCTGTATTTATATTTACTCCTACACTATTAACGCACTTTTCTACAACAAATTTTAATGATTCATCTAACTTTTTAGGAGTAACATCATGTTGATATAATCCTACTCCTATACTTTTAGGATCTATTTTTACAAGTTCTGATAAAGCATCTTGCAATCTTCTACCAATACTAATGGCACTACGTTTTTCTACAGTTAAGTCAGGAAATTCTTCTATAGCGAGTTTAGATGCAGAATATACTGAAGCCCCTGCCTCATTTACAATAATATAATCAACATGTCTTTTGGCCTCTTTAATAACATCAGCTATAAACGCTTCAGATTCTCTAGATGCTGTCCCATTTCCTATAGCAATAATATCAATATTATATTTATCAATAAGTTCTAATACTTTCTTTTTTGATTCTTCTATCTTTAAGTGGGGTTCAGTTGGATATATTACTGCAATTTCTAGTGGTTTACCTGTTTTATCTAAGACTGCAAGTTTACATCCAGTTCTAAAAGCAGGATCATAACCTAGTACCACTTTTTCTTTCATTGGTGGAGTTAATAATAAATTTTCCACATTAGTTGAAAAGTTATTTATAGAAGTAATTTCAGCATTTTCTTTTAATTCGGCTCTTATTTCTCTTTCAACACTAGGTAATATTAATCTCTTTAGTGAATCTACTATAGCATTTTTTACTATATCAACAACAAAACTTTTATTATTTTTAATTAACTTTTTTTCCAAGAAAGATATAATATTATCTTTATCATAGTCTAATGAAACTGATAAAACACCTTCCTTTTCGCCTCTATTCATGGCCATAATTCTATGAGGTTTTGCATATTTTACAACCTCACTATAATCATAATACATTTCATAAACTTTATTAGAATCTTCCGCTTTTTTCTTTATTTTTGAAGTTATAGTGGCATTTTTGAATAAATAATTTCTAATATATTTTCGATATGATGCATTATCACTAATCCATTCTGCAATAATATAAGATGCACCTTCTACTGCCTTTTCAGTATCAGAAATATTTTCATTTATATATGGTTTGGCTAGCTCCTCTATACTTCCATTAATAGGAAATGACATTATTTTTTTTGCTAACGGCTCTAATCCGTTTTTTATAGCATCTGTTGCCTTTGTTTTTTTCTTTTCTTTATATGGTCTATATAAATCTTCTACTTCTACTAATTTAGAACAAGCTAAAATAGTATTTTTTAATTCTTCTGTTAGGAGTCCTTTTTCATCAATAAGTCTAATGACATCCTCTTTTCTTTTTAATAGATTAAGTTGATATTCATAAACCTCATTAATTTTTCTTATAACTTCTTCATCTAATGCACCAGTTGCTTCTTTTCTATATCTAGCAATAAAAGGAATTGTATTACCATCACTAAGTAATTCTAAAACTGTTGTTACTTGTTTTTCGCTAATACCTAAATCCTTACTAATTTCTTTTATTATTGTATCATTCATATTTACACCTCATATTCATCATATCAAAATAAAAAAATAATTTAAAGTATTGACATACTCAAATCATTAATGTTCATCTCCGTTATGGTCCATAGCTTTTAATCTTTGTTTAACCATAAGTATAAGTTTTATAGGGGCATCTATTTTATTAAGTACCAATAAACTATCCTGAAGCTTAGTTTTTAAAGAAAGCTCATCATTTATTTTTTCAGCCTCCTTTTTATAATCATAATTATCTATAGGATTGGTTTCAATATAGTCTCTAATATAATTTTCTATATCTTTTAAGACATATATTTTTAAATCATATTCATCCATTTCTCTTATTCCATAATATCCACCAACTAGATATTTAAATTCATCTTTTAAATCCATATTAATTACCTCTATTTAATTATACAATATTTCCAATCTCAAGAAAAGATAAGGACTTAATATTCCTTATCTTCCTTTTCTTAATAATTCAAATTTTACATTAGTTAAAACTCCAGCATTCCAAGCTTCACTAGCTGAATTATAAGCTAGATCAAGAACAAATTTTCTTCCTTCACCAATTCCTATATTTTTATCTCCATTATCACGAACAATTACATTCATAACACTACCGTTCGATAATGTACATCTTAAAATACTATATTTAGGAATTTGACTATTATTACTTGCAACAATTCTAACAGTTCCATACTTAGAATCATAATCATATATACCATTTCCACCATTTTCTTTGGAACGTAAATCCCAACCTGTAGCAGTCCTATAAAGATGCCATATATTGTTATCATCAATCCAAGGTCCATAACCACTCATGTTACCATAGTAAGTTTCTAATGCATCAGGTGCATTTTCAGAAGGAGGAGCAACCGGCTGTTCTGGTGGCTTGACAGATTCAGCCATTTTTTCCTTCATATCTTCATATTCTGTTTCTGTCTTTACAGTAGTAGCAACCTTTTGAACGGGTTTAACGTCTTCCTCTGTTTTTTCTTCTACTTTTTCTTCTTCCACCTCAGGGGTAGTTATATTTTCATCTACTTTAGAAATAAAACTAGTAGCAAGTGTTTTAGTATCGGCGTCGGAGTTTATTGTATTTGTTTTAACATTTACAGTCAAAAGAATAACAGGTAATGAAAAAAGTAATACCCAATTTATAACACTGAAAATTTTTCTATTTCTTTTCTTCATAATAAAAACTCCTCATATACATGTTAACATATATACAAAGAGTTTACAATAGATTGACATAAATTACCAAATGGGCAAGTGTCAAAAAAAGTAAATTATCTTTTTTCACATTTATAACCAGTGGAAATCATTTCTGATTCAATTTTACTAATATCTTCTGATTTTTTAAATTCTCCTGGATAAACTCCACCTGCTTCAGTATAAGCAGAAGTCACTTTATTTAGATCAAGTTTTTCATAATCTAGGATTTGTTTATTACTATTAACTCCATTATTAAGACTACATGAGATAGTAACTCCATCAAGTTGTCCAGCTTCATCTTTTAATAACAAACATTTATCATTAAGAGCTTTTAATTCAGTGGCATCCTCTACTTTATCTCCAGTTGATACTGTATTATAGCTTAGTTTATACATTTGTTTGTTAGAAAAATAAAACATTGCTTCTATATTTATATCTAGATTCTCACTAGTTTTCTTTAAAGAACAAATTAAAGTACCATCACTTATATCTTGTTGGTTATTTTTCTCTTTTAACTCATTTATGTAGCTTGTTATTTCTGGCAAAAAGTAAATCATAGCCATAAGAGAAATAAAAAGTAAAACAGCAAAAACTCGCTTAAAAGTAGTTGGGCCGCCTTCATTAGAAGCAGTTTGATCAGATTTAGGTTCATTTGACGCAACACTTTTTGATGCTTGAAGATGCATATTTGTTTGTGCAACATTTGAAGATGCTGCTTGTTCATTTATAAGCTTTTGTTGTTCCCTTCTTTTGGCTTCTTCCTCTAATCTTTGTTGTTCTTGTTGTGCTTTTAAGGCTTCAGCCTGGGCGTTTTTTTGTGCTTCGATTTCTTGTTGTTTTCTTAACTTTTCAGCTTCTATTCGTTGCTTTTCCAAAGCTTCGGCTTCTTTTTGTTTCTGTTCTCTAATTTTGGCATCATTTATTGCCTGTTGCTGAGCTTTTAATTCTGCTTCCCTTTTCTTTGCTTCTTCCTCAATTTTTTTTCTTTTTTCATTTTCTATTGCTTCTAATTGCTGTTCTTTAGAAACATTCTTAATTCTTTCCATTTGTTCAGATAAGGCCTCTTCATCACCACTAACAACCTCTTCTACTTCTTGCGATGAAAGTAGACTCTTATCTTTATTTTCTGCAGGAACCACTGGTGGTTGTTCTTCAACTATTTTTTTCTTTGCCATATCCCTTTCTCCTTTTTATTCATCTCAAACTATCTATTTTTTCTTGTAGATCATCACCATTAATAATGTAACTACCAGATACTAATATATCACAATCAGTACAGTATTTTTTTGTTCTATCATTAATGCCACCATCTACACTTATTTTAACATCACTATTATACTCTGATAATAATATTTTTAATTCTTTAATTTTATCTTTTGTCTTAACAATAAAATCTTGTCCCCCAGCTCCAGGCTCTACTGACATTACTAATACAAGATCTAAAAGTGGTAAATAGGGAACCAATTCTTTTATTTCAGTATCGGGACTTATTGCTAACCCACTTTTAATACCATATTCTTTGATTAATTGTAGATTTTTTTCTATATTTTCATCCGATTCAATATGAAATGATATATATTCAGTATTTAGGCTTGCATAATCTTCTATATATTTTTTAGGATTTTTAACCATTAAGTGAACATCCAATCTCTTATTTGTATACTTATATATATTTCTCATTTCCTTAAAAGGCATTGTCTTTTTCTTTACAAACTTGCCATCCATTATATCTACATGAATATAATCAGTATCTGTTTTATCTAATTCTACTAAATCATGAATTAAATTTTTACTACTTAAAAAGGAAGTTGAAATTAACATACAATCACTTTCTTTCTATAAACTTCAAATAATTATCATATCTACTCTTAATAATATTATTATCATTTACTGCTTTTTTTACCATACATTCTTCTTCTTTTTTATGCATACAGTCATTATATATACAAGGATAATTCCTAAATTCAATAAAGGCATCTCTAATATCAGCATCACTATATTCATATAAATCTAATGCTGAAAATCCAGGGGTATCAAGTACCTTACCATCACCAAATTCAAATAATTCTACTACTCTTGTAGTATGTCTACCTCTTCCTAAAGCAATTGATACTTCTCCTGTTTCTAAATTCCAGTTAGGATTAAGTTTATTTAACAAGGTAGATTTACCAGCTCCTGTCTGTCCTGTAAATACACTTGTTTTATTACTTAACATATCCTCTATTTTATCCAACTCATAATTAAATACTACTGTATACCCAATATTTCTATAGTATTCCAAAACTTCATTTATTTTAGACATTTCATTACTATCTACTAAATCACTTTTAGTAATACATATTATTGGAGTAACTTTATGAAGTTCCATCAAAACGATCAACTTATCTAATAAATTTAAAGAAAAATCTGGTGTTTTTAAACTTGTTATTAAAAATGCTTGATCTATATTAGAAACGCATGGTCTTTTAAATGTGTTTTTTCTAGGTAGAATTTCTTCAATAATTTTCTTTTCTTTATCAAATATTACATAATCCCCAACTTGTGGAATTGTTTTTTTCATTCTAAAGCGACCCCTACATTTACAACCTATCGCCTCGTTATTATAACTAACAATATGAAGATCACTAATAATTTTAATAATTTGCCCTTTCATTAATCTACCTACTCACCTGATTTTTCTTTATCACCAGTCGGACTACCAGAACTACCAGAACTATCAGAAGGAGTACTGTCTGATTTTGTTGTATCTTTCTTTTCTGTAGGTTTAGCTGCTACATCAACTGTTAAGGTAGAACCTTCTACTACATCACTACCTTTTCTTAATGATTGAGAAATAACTTTACCTTCTTCATAAGCTGAAGTTTCTACATAATTAGCTTTAATAGTTAATCCATATTTTTTACAGAAAGCAACCGCTTCATCATAAGTGTAACCTTCACCAACCATATCAGGGAATGTTTCTATTAAGTTAGGTATATATAATGTGATAGAATCACCTTTTTTAACTTCAGAACCTTTTGCTAAAGATTGGCCTATTATTGTATCTTCTTCATAGTCTCCATCTCTTACATCTTTCTTTTCTATTGTAACAACCAATTTATATTTGGTTTCTAGGATTGTTTGTACTTCAATATAATTTTTACCAGTATAATCACTTAATTTATATGTTTTTTCACCTGCTGATTTATATAAAGTAACCTTACTACCAATTTTTACTTTCTTACCCTTTGCAGGATTAGTTTTAACAATTCTTCCTTTATCTACCTTTTTATCAGTAACTGATTTTATTGAGGTATTAACCTCTAATCCTAAATCCTCTAATTTAGAAGTTGCTTTACTAACAGTTAGACCTTCTACACTAGGTATTGTTACTTCTTTAGATTTAGTAACACTAGGAATGATAAAGAATATTGTTGCAAGTAAGAGAATAATTCCTCCAAAAACACAAGATAGTATAATTATAATTTTTTTATTCTTTTTTTCTGATGCATCTAAATCATCAATTTTTTCTGCTATTTGATCATCAGTTTCATCTTCTAATTCTTCTAGTTTTTTTATTCTTTTTGTATTTTCTGATTCATGTTCAGGATATTTATATACATATGGTGCTTCATCCATTCTATCATCATCTAAAGCAGTTAATAAATCATCATGCATACTTCTAGCATCATCATATCTATTTTTAGGATTCTTAGCAGTAGCTTTCATAATGATATTTTCTATACTTTGTGGGATATTTGGATTATCTTCTTTTAGACTAGGTAGAGGATCTCTCATATGTTTTAAAGCTATTTCTACAGCATTATCACCTTTAAATGGAAGCTTTCCAGTAAGTAATTCATAAAAAATTATACCTAGAGAGTAAATATCACTTTTAGTTGTTGATCCTTTTCCACTTGCTTGTTCTGGTGGTAAATAATGAACTGAACCCATTACTGAATTAGTTTGAGTAAGTTGGGTAGAATTAAGTGCCATAGCAATTCCAAAATCAGTTATTTTTATTTGGCCATCATCTTGGATCATAATATTTTGTGGTTTTAAATCTCTATGAATAATATAAGAGTCATGTGCATGAGCCATACCATCTGTCAATTGAAGCATTATATCTATTGCTTCTGATAAAGTAACAGTTCCTCTTTTTTTAAGCAATTGTTTTAATGTTTTTCCCTCTACATATTCCATAACTATATAGTAAAGGCCGTTATCCTCTCCAACATCATACATCTCTACAATATTAGGATGAGAAAGACTAGAGGCTGATAATGCTTCTCTTTGGAATCTTCTAACAAATTTCTCATCATTTGATAAATCCCCTCTTAGTACCTTTATAGCCACATTACGATCTAGTATTTCATCATATCCAAGGTAAACATTAGCCATTCCACCTTCACCAATACTCTTTATAATTTCATAACGATCATTAATTTTTTGCCCCTTTGTTATCATACTAAATTCCACCTTCTTTTTCACGAATTAAATATGCTACTGATATGTTATCAGTACCGCCTCTATTATTAGCCTTACGAATAAGTCTAATGACTTTCTCTTCTATATCTAAATCATCACTTAATAAAACTTTTTCTATTTGTTGTTGTTCTAACATGTTAGTAAGACCATCACTACATAACATAATTTCATCTATTTCCATATCACAATCGAATATATCTACATCAACCTTTGTTGATGCCCCAAGTGCTTTCATTAAAACATTTTTCTTTGGATGATCTTTAGCTTCTTCCTTAGTAAGTTCACCAGCTGAAACTAATAAATTAACTAAAGTATGGTCATAAGTAACTTTATGTAATGTATCATCTTTCATAACAAATCCAGAAGAATCTCCAATATTTCCAAATAATAAATAGTCCTTTGTTAATATTGCCATTACTAGGGTTGTACCCATTCCTTTACTCTCAGGATGATTTTTTTCATATTGAAATATTAATGTATTAATTTCATTTACACAATCCCTAATCCAATTAACTGAATCAACTTTACTCATATTAAGAAAAGTTTCGTTAAAGTGTTTTCCTAAATAACTTATAGCAATAGATGAAGCAACTTCTCCTGCTGAATGTCCACCCATACCATCTGCTACAGCCATTAAATAATCATCATTAGAGTTTTTAACTATTATCACACTATCTTCATTGTGATCTCTTACTTTACCAGCATCTGTCAAGTAAAATGATTTCATAAAGTTTCCTCCTTACTTCTTAGTTGTCCACATGCAGCACTTATATTACTACCAAATTCACGCCTTATTGTTACGTTTATCTTATTCTTCTTTAGTATATCATAAAATTTCATAATTTGTATAGTTTTACTACGATTAAAACCTAAATTTTCAGTATAATTATATGGTATTAAATTTACATAAGCATTAAGACCTTTTATCAATTTAGCAAGGCATAAAGCATGTTCTTCTTGATCATTTATACCATCTAATAAAATATATTCAAAAGTAAGTCTACGATTAGTTTTTTCTATATATTTTTTTAGTGTTTTCATAAGTTTATCTAACGGATAAGCTTTATTTATTGGCATAATACTACTTCTTAACTCATCATTAGGTGCATGAAGTGAGATAGCTAAATTTACTTGATATGGAAAATTCATAAATTCCTCTATCTTTGGTATTATTCCACATGTTGATACTGTAATATGTCTACTACCTATTTGTAATCCCTTTGGATGATTAATTATTTTAATAAATCTAGTAACATTTTCATAGTTATCAAATGGCTCACCTATTCCCATAACTACTACATGGGATATTCTCTGTTTTATATCATCTTCAACTTGTAATATTTGTAAAACCATTTCATATGTTTCTAAATTTCTAACTTTTTTTCTTCTACCACTTTCACAAAATCTGCATCCCATATTACAACCAACTTGACTAGAAACGCAAATACTATTTCCATAATCATGTCTCATTAAAACTGCTTCTATATGTTCAAAATCATTTAACTTAAATAAGTATTTATTTACATCTGAATCTCTTTCTACCTTTACTATTTCTAATTTTTTAATACTATATTCTTGACTTAATTTATCTAGCATTTCCTTTTTTATATTAGTTACTTCATTATAAGAATTAATACGTTTTTCATATAACCAATTAAAAAGTTGATCAGCATGAAATTTTTTACTATTATTTGAAATAAAATAAGCTTCCATTTCTTCTATATCTAAATTATATATACTCTTCACTTATATCACCACACATAATACATATTATACTAATAAATCAAAAAAAAAGATAGTTATAATGAAGAATATAACTATCTATTTTAGTTTAATTGAATTTAACATTTTATTAAAGGTTTGACTACATTTATCCTGTTTAGTATTCGTTAAATAATTAGACTGATCAATAAGCTCTATACTATAAACTTTATTATCATAATCGATTGCATAGTAACTTATTGACGGATTTGATTTAACAGTTTTTAAATAACTCCAATTATTTTTATTAATTACTTTTTCTTTAATTTTTCCTGTTGTAAAGCCACTTTTCTCTAAATCACTTTTTCTTTTGTTTAAATAATTCTTATCAGATTTTTTAGAATTTATACAGATAGTTCCACAAGTGCTTTCCTTATAATTAAGTCTATATGCTTTATCACAATTAATATCATCAAACTTATTCATACCCAAAACTACTTCATAATTTAGTTTATCTAATTTTTCCATATGCTTTTTACTCTTATAAAAAGTGAAAAAACCACCAACTAATAATATAACAAATATTATAAAAATTACTATAGTTTTTCTAGTTCTATGTATTTGAAATGAATAGCTAAAATACCTATTAGACATATTTTATCAACTCCAAATTAACAATCTAGTTTAGTCATTTCTTTTACCAAATAACTCTAGTAGTCTAATAAAGATATTTATAAAGTCTAAGTATAATTGGAAAGCTCCGTAAACTGCGGCCTTATCTTCATCCATTGTTCCTACTAAATATTTGATATTATTCATATCATAGGCAACATATCCTAAAAATATTAAAATTACTAGTATTGATAATCCCATTTCTAATTGTGAACTATGGAATATAAAAATATTTAGGATTGATATAATTATAGTAGCAATTAAAGCAATACATAAAATTGTTCCTATTTTTGTAATATCTTTATTTGTCTTATAACCATATAGCGCTAAAAGACCAAATAAAACCGCAGTTACCAAAAAGATTGATATTATAGATCCCATTTCATAGGCTAAAAAAATTGTTCCAAATGTTACACCTGTTGTTATAGAATATATAATATAAAATACTTTTGTCATTATAGGACTTAATTTTTGAACAAAAAATCCCATCGCAAAGGCTATTATTAGTTCTATAACTATAATAGGAATAACACCTACTGACAAAATACTAGTTAGTAATGTTTGGTTAATAGATAAGCAATATCCTGAAATAAAAGTTATCAATAAACCAATAAATAACCAATTAAACATTTTTGAATAAACTCTGTTATCAACATTCATCTTATCACCTCATTATAAATTTTATCACATTATATTTAATTCCACAAATTATTATTATATTCTCCTCTAGCAATTAAATCTCTTATGGCTTTTTTTACATCATCCGCATCTTCTCTATAAGTAACTCCATGCCACTCAGCAGTTGTCTTTATAACATCTACTGTAGAAAAATTATCTTTTATACTATCAAATAACGCATTAGGAATTAAATATTCACTTGATTCATAATCATTTTTATTCTCTTCCAAAAATTTAGGAAACTCTTTATTTAAGTATTCAAAAATTGATGGATTAAATAATAGCATATTCATAGAAACTAGCGTGTTTTCTGAAACTACAAAAGGCGCTTTTCCATCTAGAGGAGTTGCTATTATTTTATCATTTACTCTTTCAACCTTACTTTCTGTAAGTTTTAGCAATTTATTATCTTCAACCTCACAAACACCTCTTTTTACAGAGCCATTTTCAGTTATAGTATTTTTTACTAAATATGCAATCAATCCATAATTTTCTTTATCCCCACTATGTTCAGTACTCAAAAACTGATAAGCCTTAACATAAGCATCTCTTCCATAAAAATCATCAGCATTTATTATTGCAAAATTTTCATTTACTATATCTTCACAACAAAGCATTGCATGGGCAGTTCCTAAAGGTTTTTTTCTATGCTTAAAATTTTTATATTTATCATCAACGTTATCATTTTTTTGGAAGCAATATTCAACCTTAACATGTGGCTCTACTCTTTTTCCAATAGTTGTTTTAAATACTTCATAATTTTCTTCCTTAATAACAAAAATAACTTTGTTAAAGCCTGCTTTTACAGCATCATATATTGAATAATCAATTATAAATTCACCATTAGGTCCCATAGGTTCTATTTGTTTTAAGCCACCAAATCTGCTTCCCATACCACCAGCTAAAACAACTAATGTTATATCTTTTTTCATATTAAAACCTCCTCTTTAGTTTTAATTTCTATTTTTTGATTTAGTCTATTTAAGGAATCCTCTAACTCATGTTTTTTACTAACAATAATATTATTCCATGTCATTACATCATTATATTCACCCATTGTTGCTTTTTCTTGAAGTGATACAAAGAATTTATTTTCTTCTTTATCAAAAGAAATGAATAAAGCGTTAACATCACTTATACTTTTATTAATAAAGTTATAATTATTAACAAAGCGCATATCAGACAATTCTAGATGAACAATGTCCTTATAGTCATTTTCACTTTCTTTCAGAGTTAGTGTTCCAACTAGATCACCTTCAGAATTTTTCTTTATAAATAAATTATATCCATCTTTAATTTTTTTATTCATTTTTATCTCCTTATACCTTTGCTAATTTTTTATGATTTTTCATCAATTTTTTAATTCCATGTGGATGTTTGAAAGCAACACTTACTAAAGTATTAGTAACCTCTACAACTCTACCAGAACCAAATGTTTCGTGATATACATAATCTCCAACTTGATAATCAACATCTTCATCTCTAAATACCTCTTTTTCATCTAGCTTTTCTTTTGATGTTTCTAATTCTTCTTGTTTTACATTAGTTTCTAATAAATTATTATCTATCTCTCCTATAAATCTACTTGGAGGATTTATTTGATCTTTACCAAATAATGTTCTCCTTCTTGTATTAACTATATGAAGACATTTCTTTGCTCTGGTAATCGCTACATAACATAATCTTCTTTCTTCTTCAAGTTCAGAGTTCTCCATCAATGAATTCATATGAGGAAATATTCCTTCTTCCATTCCAACTACAAAAACGTGATCAAACTCTAATCCTTTAACAGAATGAACTGTCATTAAACTAACTCTATTTAAATCATCCTTATATTCTTCTACATCACTAATTAAACTAATTTCTAATAAGAAATCTTCTAAAGAAATTAAGCCTTCTCTCTCTTCAAATGATTTAGTTATAGATTTAAATTCTTCTAGGTTTTCAAGTCTAACTTCACTTTCTAAAGTATTTTCAGACTCAAGTTCTTTTTTCATACCAGTTGCATCTAAAACCTTATCAATTAATTCAGTTAAGGTTAATTCATTAGACAATTCTCTAAGTTTCTCAATAATTTCTTTAAATGCTAACTCTTTTCCTGTTGAGATTGCATCATACATACTAATATTTTGACTATCCGCAATTCTAGTTAAATTCTCTATAGATTTTAGACCTATTCCTCTTTTTGGTGTATTTATTACTCTTGTTAAGCTAACATTATCTTTTGTATTATGAATTAATCTTAAATAAGCAATTAAATCTTTAATTTCTTTTCTACTATAGAAATAAAAACTACCTACAACCCTATATGGAATATTTTCTTTTAACATTTCTTCTTCTAAAATACGAGATTGAGCATTAGTTCTATATAATATTGCAATATCTTGATAATTAGTATTTCTAACACTTAATTCTTTTATTTTTCTAATAACATATTGAGCTTCATCTCTTTCGTTATATGCTCTATAATATTTAATTTTTTCTCCATCATCATTAGAGGTCCATAAATTTTTCTCTTTTCTTGATTTATTATTTTTAATTACACAGTTGGCAGCATTTAAAATATTTTTTGTTGAACGATAATTTTCCTCAAGTAAGATTGTTTTAGCATCCTTATAGTCTTTTTCAAAATTTAAAATATTTTTATAATTTGCTCCTCTAAAAGAATATATAGATTGATCATTATCACCAACACAACAAATATTTCTATATTTAGCTCCTATCATTTTTGATAAAATATATTGAGCTTCATTGGTATCTTGGTACTCATCAATCAAAATATATTTAAATCTATCTTGATATTTTTCTAATATTTCTGGATTCTTTTTAAATAATATAATTGGTAAAATTAATAAATCATCGAAATCAACTGAATTATTTCTATGTAATTTATCCTCATATTTTTCATATACCTTTAATACAACCTTTTCATATTCACTAACTGCATATCTTTCATACTCAATAGGCATCATCATTTCATTTTTACAACTACTTATCTTGTTTCTAATTGCTCTTGGATTATATATTTTAGGATCATAATCTAATTCTTTTAATATTTTTTTAACAACAGTTAAAGAATCATCACTATCCATTATTACAAAATTATGATCATAACCTAAAGCTTCACAATTTTCTCTTAATATCTTTAAACCAAAACTATGAAACGTAGAAACTTGAATACCTCTAGCTCTCTCTCCTATTAAACCATCAATTCTCTCTTTCATTTCTTTGGCAGCTTTATTAGTAAATGTAATTGCTAAAATGTTATACGGATGTACATTCACATCTTCTATTAAGTAAGCAATCTTAGTTGTCAAAACCCTAGTTTTACCACTACCTGCACCTGCTAAAATAAGAAGAGGACCATCATTATATAAAACTGCCTCTTTTTGAAATTCATTTAATCCACTTATATCCATATCCTAACCTACTTCCTAATATAATTATATCTTACTTTTAAATAAAAACAAAGAAAAAAAGCGCCACTTGACGCTTTAATTAAATATTTAAAAGTTCATCTAGTTTAGTAGGAAATTTATTAATGATAACATCTTCCTTAGCAGATATTACATTATTATCAATAACCTCGTTTTTAACATTTTCTTTATTACCTTTTAGAATATTTAAAACTGTTTTATATTCTTCTAATGTAAACATGTTACCGTACTTATTAGACTCTATTTCTTTGTTTCTAATTTCTAATTCCCTATTTTTTAATTCTAGTTCTCTATTTTTAATTTCTAATTTCTTATTATAATATTCCATTGGTACAACCTGAGGTTCCTTCTTTTGTGAGACTGTACCAGCTATTAATTTAGGAAAATCTACATTTACTATATTTGGATTAACCCTCTTTACAGGAACTTCCACATATTTAGTAACTACTTCTTCATTTCCTAAGTTCTTAGCTTTTTGAGTTTTTCTTATAATTTTATAAATAATTATAAAGATAACCCATACTATGAAAATAATACTTGTTAAACTTATCATGGCTGATGCTTTTTCATTGCCATATACTGATGTTTGACTAAAAACATCTAACTTATTTTTTGTTACTATATTTAATATCAATATTAAAAGATAATGTATAAAAGAATATACTATCGTATTAATTATTTTTAAAAGTTTATCTTCCTTAAAATTAAATATACTTACAAATAGAATAATATTAGTTGCTATAATAGCTGCTAAATATATAGCTAAATTTGGAAAATAGAATACTATGAAAAAGTTATTCATCATGTAATCAAACATCTTTGGTAAAGAACTACTATATTGTAAGCATAATACAAGTATTAAAATAGTATATATCCCGATAAATAATAATCTTGTGGATTTGGCATTTTTTCTACTAGTAGTTAAAAACATAAATGCCATAAATACTAGTATAAAAATACTTGCTATGCAAATTCCTGAAGATGATGATACATCTACAAAAATTTTTAATTTTTCCACAAATGATAGATCTCCCATCATCTTCAACCCCCTTTTAAATTTTATTCTACCTTTTCTAACTCTGAAATATAAATAGTCTGTGTTGTACTATCATTATTAGTACAAGTAACAAGTGTCAATGTTGTTCTGTTTTTATTTCTATATACTGCAATTTGTCCTACTTTTGGTGCCTTATAAATATTAACTATTTTATAAGTATAAGTTTTATTATTAAAAATAACTTTTGTCTCATCTCCAACAGATAACTTATACAAATCATTAAAGAATGAATTCCATGCTGTTCCTGAATGTCCAGCAATTATTAAATTACCTTTTGAAACATTTGGATAACTTGATTCTTTTACTAAAAGTAGGTTTTTATCTACATCATTTAACTCTGAATTTTTTGGATAAAATCCTTTTTTAAAATTCAATTTAGGAATTTCTAAATAACCAATGTATTGATTAGGATCCATTTCTGACTCATCAATTCCCTGATCACTATTATTTATATTTTCTTCTTCTACACTAACATCATTTTCATTTCCTTTAGCATAAAAAACATTATTCATATACTCATATACCATAACCTTTTTGGTCATTATATAATTATATGAAAGAAAGAATCCACCTATTATTATTATAATAGTACCTATACAAGCTACTACACTAGGTGAGATTCTTTTTTTCTTTTTATTATTTTGTTTAGTTTGCTTTGTTATATTTATAAACATATCCTACACCAGCAGATATAATAGTGATACCTAATAAATATAGTAATGTTTTATTTGAACCAGTATTTGGTACCTCAACAGAACATTCATCTTCGCTTTTACCACCATTTTCGCATGTTTGTGGTACATTCTTTATTGTTATTTGATATGATAAATGATCATTATCAATTGTAAATGATTGTTCTTCTTCATTTAAGAAATATCCTTCTGGAGCTTCTTCTTCTCTAACTGTATATGTTCCATCTGCTAAATCTTTTAATACATAAGCTTCATTAGTTGATGTAAATCTTGCTACTTCTTCATTTTTATCATTAGTAACTACTATTACTGCACCAGGTAACATATTACCAGTTGTACTGTCAATTTTAGTTATTGTTACAACTCTATTTTTTGGTACGTTATAGAATTTTACTTGTACTTGTTTAGTGTTATCATCTAAAGTAAATGTTTCTTTTTCTTTTGATAACTCATATCCAGCAGGTGCTTCTAATTCTTCTACTGTATATGTTCCATTTGATAAACCTGTTATAGTGTATCCGTTTACTGAAGATGTAAATGTTTTTATCTCATTTCCCATTGAATCTTTTACTACAAGTTTTGCCCCAGCAATAGGATTATTTGTATTCTTATCAAGTTTCAATATAGATACAACGGAATCCTTTGCTTTATTATAGAACTTAACCTCTGCTGTTCTTTGAGTATCACTAATAGTAAATGTTTCTTTTGCTGTTGATAATTCATAACCTTCTGGAGCTTCTACTTCTTCTACTGTATATGTTCCATTATCTATACCACTCATTTCATAAGCATCAGTAGTTGATGTAAATCTTGCTATTTCTGCACCAGTTGAATTTTTAACAACTAACACTGCACCTTCAACAGCTGAGTTTGTATCTTTATCTAATTTTATAATAGATACGGTTGATTCTTCTGGAGTTTCTGGAGTTGGAGTAGGAGTTGGTGTTTCATTAGGAGTTGGTACTTTTGGTTTAGTTGCTTTAACACTAACTGTATCTGAAACAGATTTAGTATAAGGTTTAATTATAACAACTGGTTGAATACTATTATTCTTTGGAGAATATTTATAAGCTTTATTAATAGTATTTGATGCTGTTATTTTTACCTTTGCTGTAGCAGAACTTCCTTCTTTAACCTTGCTAGCTGGAATTTTAATTAAAAACTTTTCGCTAGATTTAAATGAAGATTTTTTACTTCCATTTGTATTAGTTACAATAGTTCCACTTGGAGCACTTGATACTGATACTTTATAATTGCCATCTATATTTTTAGCATTTGCATTAACTGCTTTTGAAACATAATACTTACCATCAGATGATAAAGTCATGGCACTACTACTTACACTAGCTTTTAAAGATGGTGAAACATATCCTTTAGCCTTTGCTTTTTTAGCTCCACTAACTAAACTTTTTATATGTTTTCTTAATCCATACTTATCTGAACCAGTTGATTTAAATCCCTTACCAAGATAACTTGTTCCAGTAGTATCATCTAAATACCACCAAACAGCAGCTTGTGTAATATAAATATCCTTATTTTTGTTTCCAGTAAATTTTTTATGTGGATAACCATTTTCAAGAATATAAGCCATACCAGCATTCATTTCATTTGAATAATATTCAGTAACGTTTGATGCTGTTTGCTTTTTCAAGTTTAAACAATATGCATATCCACCACCACTTATAGGTTTTATATGGAATTTTACTCCTGCAACATAACCAGTTAATAATGTTGCTTTACCTATTTTAATTGATGATGGAGCATTAGATGCTGCACTTACAGATTGAGTATCTGCAAAAATTATCAAAGTTGCTAAAACGAAAGTTGATACTAATTTAGTTATTTTTGAAATTACATTTTTCATATTTCTTCCCCCTATAAATTTGTGGCTATATTATAGCACACTTCTATATTTTTTGCAAGTTTTTCTTATATTTTTCATGTTTATATACCATCTACACGACTAATTATTATATACCTTTTTTATAATTTTACAAGAGGATTACGAAAAAAAAGAACAAATAATTATACATTTAAATTTTATTTTAATAATAGCAAGAATTAATTAACAATAATTTATTAACTAACATATAATACTTTGATTGAAAGGAGAAAAAATGAAAAGATTTATTATTTATTTAGCAAGCGGAATAATAATTTTATTCCTTGCGTTTTTAGTCTTATTTGACTTCAATAAGGATAACGATAAAGAAAAAGTACAAAAAGTTACTCTAGCCGAAGTAGCTCATACAATTTTTTATGCCCCTCAATATGTTGCCATTGAAAAAGGATATTTTGAAGATTATGGAATTGACATTGATTTAATACTAACAGCTGGAGCAGATAAAGTAACTGCTGCTTTATTATCTGGAGATGCTGATGTTGGTTTCTGTGGTAGTGAAGCAACAATATATGTTTACAATGGTGGTGAAAAAGATTACTTAAAAACATTTGCACAACTTACACAAAAAGATGGAACATTTTTAGTTTCTAGAAAAGAATATAAAAATTTCAAATTAGATGATTTGAAAGGAAAAACAGTAATTGGTGGTAGAGCTGCCGGAATGCCTGAAATGACATTCGAATATGCACTAAAACAAAATGGAATTGATCCTAAAAATGATTTAAATATTGATACTTCTGTTGCATTTCCAGCAATGAGTGGAGCATTTATTGGTGGTCAAGGTGATTTTGTAACTTTATTTGAACCAACAGCTACAGAAGTTGAAAAACAAGGTTATGGTCATGTTGTTGCAAGTATTGGGGAACTAGGAGGAATAGTTCCATATACATCATACTCAGCAAGAATTAGTTATATTAATAACAATAAAGAATTAATTAAAAATTTCGATAAAGCTATTCAAAAAGGATTAGACTACGTTAAAAACCACTCTGATAAGGAAGTTGCTAAGGCTATATTAAAACAATTCCCAGATACATCTTTAAACGACTTAACTAATGCCGTTAAAAGATACAGAGAAATAGAAGCATGGGCAGAAACAACTAAATTTAGCGAAGAATCATTTAATCACTTACAAGATATAATGATTGACTATGGTGAATTACAATCAAAAGTTGATTATAGTAAGTTGATATATAATGAAAAATAAAGTTTTAAGTATTAATCACCTAAAAAAGAGTTACCATGATAAAAAAAGTGAAATCAAAGCACTTGATGATATTAATTTCGATGTATATGAAAAAGAGTTTATATCAATAGTAGGTCCAAGTGGGTGTGGAAAGTCAACAATACTTTCCATTCTTTCTATGTTAGAAGAAAAATCTGGGGGAACGTTTAGTTTAGATAAAGATGCTACAATCGGATATATGTTGCAAGAAGATTCTCTATTCTTTTGGAGAACTATTCTTGATAACTGCTTAATAGGGCTTGAGGTTACTAATAAATTAAATGAAGAAAATAAAAATTATGTTCTAAATTTACTAAAGACATATGGGTTATATGAATTTAAAGATAAATATCCATCTAGTTTATCAGGTGGAATGAGACAAAGGGTTGCTTTAATTAGAACTCTAGCAATTAAACCAGATATTCTATTACTTGATGAACCAATGTCAGCGCTAGATTACCAGTCTCGCCTTGCAATTAGTGATGATATTTATAAAATTATAAAAAACGAAGGAAAAACAGCTATAATGGTTACTCATGATATTGCAGAAGCCATAAGTATGTCCGATAGAGTTATTGTCTTAACAAAAAGACCAGCCAAGGTTAAAAAGATATATGAAATAAAATTAAGTAACAAATCTACTCCAATTAATAATAGAAAATGTAAAGAGTTTTCAACTTATTATGATACGATATGGAGGGATTTAGATGTCCACATTTAGTAAAGAACACAGAGATTACCTAAAAAAAATTAGAAATCAAAAAATTATTGTCTTCATATTTAGAATATTAATAATCAGTATATTTTTAGTTGGATGGGAACTATTATCAAAATATCATATTATAAATACATTTTTATCATCAAGTCCAAGTAATGCCATAAAAACTACAATAGATTTATTTAGAGACGGCGTATTATTAAAACATATAGGAATAACATTGTATGAAGTTTTAGTTAGTTTTGTTATCGCAGCCATTATAGGTCTAGTAGTCGCCACTATTTTATGGAGTAATAAAACGATTTCCAAAATAATCGATCCATATTTAACAATATTAAACTCACTGCCTAAAGTAGCTCTTGGACCTTTAATAATTATTTGGGTTGGGGCAAGTATAAACTCTATAATATTTATGGCACTTCTTATAAACACATTTATAACAATAATTAATATATATAATGGATTTATATCAACTAATAAAAATTACATAACACTATTAAAATCATTAAAAGCTAGTAAAAGGCAAATATTTACAAAAGTAATTTTTCCAAGTAATTATAGTGTAATAATTAATGCACTAAAGATTAACGTATCAATGAGTTTAATAGGAGTTATTATGGGAGAATTACTAGTATCTAAAAATGGTTTAGGTTACTTAATAATGTATGGTTCTCAAGTGTTTAATATTGATCTTGTTATTACAAGTGTTGTTATTCTGGGAATAATTTCATACTTAATGTATTTTTTAATAGAGAAATTAGAGATTAAAATCATTAATAAAAGAAATTAAAAGGGTGAATCAAATGATTCATCCTTTTATTTATACGCTTCTTTATATAATTGTAATATATCTTTTTCAGTAACTTTTCTTGGGTTACCAGATGTACAAACATCACCTATAGCTTGATGAGCTAGTTTTTCCAAAGCTGACTCTGGAATACCTATTTCTTGTAATGTTTGTGGAATTCCAACACTTATAGATAACTCCTTAACAGCATCTACTACTTTATCAACTGCATCCATACCACTTAGACCTATCATATCAAGACCCAAAGCATTACCCATATTAACAAATAAATCTGGACAAACTTTACCATTAAATCTTAATACATGTGGTAAAAGTAGGGCATTCGCAACACCGTGTGGTGTATCAAAGAAAGCTCCCAAAGAATGTGCCATAGAATGAGCAATTCCAAGCCCAACATTGGAAAATCCCATTCCTGCTATATATTGACCATAGCCAACCTGTTCTATTGCATAATTATCTTTTAGATTAACTGCTTTAGCCAAATTTTTATAAATAAGAGCCATAGCATTAATATGAAAAATATCAGGTATTAACCAAGCAGCTTTTGTAATATATCCTTCCATAGCATGAGTTAAGGCATCCATCCCTGTAGCGGCAGCCAAAGATTTAGGCATTGATTGCATTAAATCTGGATCAATTATTGCAACAATTGGAATATCATGTGGATCAACACATACCATTTTCTTAACTCTTACCTCATCAGTTATAACATAATTAATTGTAACCTCAGCTGCAGTACCTGCTGTAGTTGGTAAAGCTATAATTGGTAATGCTTTATTTTTTGTATTAACTACACCATCTAAACTAACAACATCACTATACTCACTATTAGTCATAATGATACCAATAGCTTTAGCTGTATCAATTACACTACCTCCACCGATTGCAATTAAAAAATCAGCCAAAGAATTTTTACAAATATTAAGTCCATCCTTTACATTAGTAACTGTTGGATTTGGTTTGACCTCATCGTAAATTTCATATTCTATATCATTTTTATCAAGTACTTCTAGCACTAATTGAGGTACCCCAGCACTTATTAGAGATTTATCTGTTACTATTAATGCTTTTCTAAAATTTCTAGATTTTATCTCATCTACTAATTTTTCTCTTGCACCTCTACCAAAGTATGATGTTTCATTTAAGATAACTCTGTTTATCATCATCTAGCCTCCCTATTCTAGATAATTATATCATATTTTTTCATAAAAAAAAGAAAAACTAATTTAGTTTGTCACTTGATTTAGAATTTAGTGACAAATCAGCTCTTCTTCCTAATTTATATGCATAATATCCTGCGGCAGCTATCATTGTAGCATTATCTGTACAATATTTCATAGATGGTATAGTAACATTTAAATCTAATTCCTTTTGCAGTTTTTCAACTTCTTCTCGTAATCCTTGATTAGCAGCTACACCACCAGCTACAATTAGATTTTTTATGTTATTATCAACTAATGCTTTTTTTGTTTTTGAGATAATTGACTCTATAGCAACATGTTGAAATGAAGCTGCCAAATCTTCCTTGTTTATTTCATCGCCATTCTGTACAAATTTATGATTTAGATTTATTACTGCACTTTTTAATCCACTAAATGAAAAATTATATGAATTATCTTGTAATGGAATTGGCAATTTATAGCTAGGTTTACCAATGTGAGCTAACTTATCAACTTTAGGTCCACCAGGGTATTCAAGATTTATAACTCTTGCTACCTTATCATAGCATTCACCAATAGCATCATCAAGGGTACCACCCAGTTTTTCAAATTTATAATGATCTTCCATTAAAATTAATTCTGTATGTCCTCCACTTACTACTAATGCTATTAAAGGGAAAGACATTTCTTTTTCTAAACTGTTAGCATATATATGACCTGCAATGTGGTGAACTGGAATTAATGGTTTATTATAAACAAATGCTAATGTTTTAGCAGCTTCTAACCCTACTAATAGGGAACCAATCAAGCCTGGACCATAAGTTATAGCTATAGCATCTATATCATCCATTGTCATATTAGCTTTAGTCAAACATTCTTCAATTACTATCGTAATATTCTTAACATGATGACGACTAGCAATTTCTGGAACAACACCACCATAATTTTTATGAACATCTATTTGTGACGATATTACTGTGGATATATCAACTCTACCATTTTTAACAATTGAGGCACTAGTTTCATCACAACTACTTTCAATCCCTAATATATATGTATCTTTCATAACAACTATCACTTCACTTCCAAATTATTTTAACATAAAAGACTCTTTTTTTCCACATAAAGAGTCTCTTTATTTAATATCTCTTACCATAAGAATTCCATCAATTCCATTGTAATATCCTTTTCTAGTAGCTTTAGGTACAAAATCAAATTTTTTATAGAGTTTTATAGCGGGATAATTATCAATTTTTACCTCAAGTGAAATTGTTTTATCCACATTTTCTGTGACAAACTTTAAAAGCTTTGTGCCTAATCCACAATTTCTGTGGATATTTTCTACCTCAATTTGATTTATTTCCACTCTTTCATAGATATCACTATAGTATATATATCCAACAACCTTATTATTTTCTATATATACATATATCTTTGCAAAAGGATTCATATTAAGTTCATTAGTTATATATTCACTATCTAAAAACGAATCATCTAGAATAGAAATATTATTTTTATTGACCTCTATTATCAATACTATAGCCTGCTTTCTTCAGCTTCAGTTAATTTCAAATATTCTGGATTAACTCCATGAGGATTTAGAGCTTTTTTTTGACAAAATTTATTAACTATTTTTAGAATATTTGGTTTATAGGAACACTTATCACCATCTAAAGCAATGTCATCTTTTGTAATGAAAACGTAATTATTATCTTTTAAATGTTCCATTAAAGTTTCTAATTTTATATGCTGTGGTTTAAGTATTTCTTCCTCATCTTTATAAATTGCACCATATACATATCCTCTTCTAGCATCAATAATAGGAACCAGCATTCTATCTTCTTCACAAGAACATGCCATAGCCTCTAAACTAGTAATAGGAATAATTGGTATATTAAGACTCCAAGCGTAAACCTTTGCAATAGTAAGTCCTACTCTAATTCCTGTAAAAGATCCAGGTCCATTAACGACAATAATTTTATCTATATCATTTGGTTTAAGATTATTTTCACTAAACATTTCAGCTATTTTAGGTAAAGCTAGCTTAGATAAATCCAATTGAAGATTTTCCTGAACTTCTGAAATTAATTTGCCATCACAAACTATTCCAGTATATAGATAACTAGATGAAGTATCTATATAAAGTATTCTCATATAACTGCCTCACAAATTTCCTCATACTTTTTTCCATGAGGGATTAAAGTAATACTTCTAGTATTTTCATCTACTACTCTAAACTTAATATCTAATCTTTTATCTGGTAAATAATCTGTAATAGTATCACTCCATTCAATAATGGTTATACCACCTTTAGTATAATATTCTTCTATTCCTAAATCATCAACCTTGCCATCTAATCTATATACATCCATATGATACAAAGGCATTTCACCAGAATTATATTCTTTTATAATATTAAAAGTAGGAGAAGTAATATCTTCATCTATTTCTAATGATTTAGCAAATCCTTTAGTGAAAACTGTTTTTCCACTTCCTAAATCACCTTCTAAGCATATTACCATATTTTTAAACTTTTCTGATTCAATATTTTGAGCTAGTTCTATAGTTTCATTTTCAGAATATGTTACTACTTTATAATTCATTTTTCATCACCTTTTTATATTATATCAAAAAAAAAGAGTTATACAACTCCTAATAACTATTTTATAAAAATATTTACAATATTAGATATATAATAA
>JABLTK010096508.1_pt1 | contig 24627 bp, 32 predicted proteins | sample 7160131 | NCBI WGS metagenome assembly JABLTK01 (sample SAMN14651221, study PRJNA627086) | human gut metagenome | isolation source: feces | host: Homo sapiens
AAGAAATCAATAAAAAAACACAACAAGAATTTAATAAAGCAAATTTAGAATATGAAGTAAAGTATTGTAGATAGGAGGTATTTTAAGTGGAAGAAAAAACAGCTGATGAAATATTTGGAGGATAAAATTATGTATGATATAACTTGGTGTGCAAATAGTGAGAAATGCAAGAGAAAAGATTGTGAAAGAAAATTATCTAAAAGACCTAAGAACTTAGGATGCTGGTATTCTTGTGCTAATTTTTATGAAGAAGACAAAGAATGTAAATATTATTTGCAATGGGAAAAGGGGAAATAGTATGTGGGATGAATTTATGGAAAATTATGATATTTTAATTTAACGGAAAATAGGTAAATAAAGAGGATGGTGCTTTAAATGAAAGAAAATAGTATGGAAGAATTACAAGAAAGACTAGAAACACTACATGTAACACAAGACGCTAGATTAGCATGTAATGCTGATGATTTAGACATAAGAGAAGAAATAGCAGAAGTAGAAGAAGAAATTAAAGAACTACAAGATGATACAAATGCTGACAGAGAAAATAGTATTAAGAATGAAAGAAGTTCTATAGAAGAAGATATAAAAATAGCACTTGATAAATTTTCAAACAACAGAGATATAGATTCTGCCATACTCATTGTTGAAAAGTTTATATTAGGAAACTATATTCTTTTAGGAGGTAGAGGAAATATTGTAAAAGATAGTTTACGATATATTTTATTAGATTATAAAAGAGTATTAAAAGAAAATGAAGAATTAAAAGACATAGATTTGACAACAGTACATATAAAAGGTGTTTGCGATGAAAAAGACAGATGGAGAAATAAGATAAGAGAACTGATATTAAATAAAAAACAGAAAATTCAAGAGAATAGCAAAGAAATAGAAGAATGCAGAAAAACAATAATGGAAGAACAAGAGCTAAAGAAACTTAAATTGCATACCTTGCATAAAAACAATGACTTGTTAGAACTTGAAATAGCAGATTTGTTTAACCTACTAAAAGAGGAGTGAGGATATTGATGGAAGAAGATATAAAACATCTTGAAAAAAGAATTGATTTAAATAGACAAATGTATTTAGAATTTGGAAGGTTATTAAGCTTAGATGAAGAAACTGTTAATGCCATCGAAAACCTAATAAATAAAAACAAAAAACTACAAAAAGAAAATGAAGAATTAAAAGAATATAATATGACGTATAAAAGAATACTTGGTTTGGCAGATAATAGAATATACAGAAAAAAATATTTAGAAGAAAGAAGAAAAGAGCAACCTAATTTACTATACCCAGACAGTGATGAAATATACCGAAGATACTATGAATTAAAAGAAGAAAATGAACATTTGCACAGAGAAATAAATCGAAGGATAAAATTAAAGATTGAAAACGAAAAAATTGTTGATACACAATTAAAAGTTTTACATGAATTGTTAGACGAAAGCGAGGAAAATAAATGTGGGACGAATTAGTAAACTCTTTTGATTTAACTGTTACAAAAGAAGATATAAAAAGGTATAACGAAATGAAGAAAAAAGGTGTGGTGAAAATGACAGCACAAGAAGCTCTAGCACGTTTACAAAGAATAGTTAGCGAATATGAAAACTTAACAGACGAAATAAAAAAAAGTTGTTATTATGAGAAAATGCCGATTAGAGAGATAAAGGTAATGTTATCAGAGCTTAATGAATTGCACATGACGATAGCCCGTAGAAACGGATACATAAAATTATTAGAAGAAGATTTGTATGAAAATGCTAGCAATTATGTTGTACCAAAAGCAAAAATAAAAAAAGAGATTAGAAAAGCCAAAAAAGAATTAAAAAAGGTATGCAAACGTGAACCAAAAACAAAAGAAGAAGCCACTTTTTTGTGGTGCGTGGAAATCAGACTAGACGAAAGGATAAAAGTTTTAAAAGAGATATTAAAAGAGGTAAAAAAAGATGGAAATGGAGATAATGTTTGATTTTAATGTTTGGATAATAGCCTTTAGCACAATTTTAGCAGTATTTAAAATTTGCAATACAGTGGAAAGAGTAGTTGAGGCAAAAGAAGTATCGAAGTATAGCAAATTATTAGAAAAGGAGTGGAAGAAATAATTATGAGTATGCTTGTTCTACCCATAAAAAAGAAATGGTTTGATATGATAGCATCTTGCGAAAAAAAAGAAGAATATAGAGAAATAAAAGATTATTATGATATACGAATAGGCAATGCTTTATGTGGAACTCCATTAAAATGGTGTACTTCAGAATGGAGAGAAAAGGTAATGAAGACAAGATCATTGGAGGCTCTATTAAGAAATGGTTATGGTTATAATGCTCCAACAATTTATTGTAAATGTAAAGTAAGAATTGATTATGGTAAAAAAGAATGTGGGAAGTGTGGGAAAAAATATGCAGGTAGTGAAATGATTTTACTTATGAGATCTATTTGCTCATGTAAGAAAAATTTAATAAGGCTATGCGAAGATTGTTATTATGATCTTTTAGAATTTTTAAATATTGAAGATGTAGAAATAGAGTAGGTGATTAAATGAGTACAGGTAGAATTAGAATCCATTATGTAATAATGGACATGAGAAATTTAGAGTACATGTCAAGAGGCGATAGTTATAACGATATATCGTATGCTGAAATGTTCCCAACGTATGTGTTAGCAAAAGAAAGTTTAAAAACTTATGATGACGATATAAGAGATTATTTAAAAATATATAAGGTTGAAGAAAGAACAGAATGGAGATTGTCATTAGTAGATGAAGCAGGTGATTAAATGATAGTTGATTTTTATAGAACTCGATGGAATAACTTTGTTGTATTTCCAACAATATCAGAAGCAGAACGCATTATATTAGAAAATATAGATAAACAGTATAAGTGTATTGCAAGAGATGAAAACAATTATTTATTTGTTTTTGAAAACAAACCAACAAAAGATAAAAGTAGTTGGCAATCTAATGGATTAGACTTATATGAGGATATATTTGTTTTCAATCATCTATTCCAATTCATAACATGGAATGATGAACAGCCATATAATATTGAGGAGTTGTTAAAATGTGGAGATTAAAAAAAGGAAAGAGACCAGAATTGTTAAAAAGAGGCTTTGAAATTAATACATGGAATGAATATACAAAAATTGTTGCTAATAAAATGCTAGAAATAAGAAAGAGAAGAATAAATATATGGAGTTTTTGGGAAGATGATATATGGGGCAGAAGATTTGAAGATTGCGAATTAACTAAAGAAGATTTAATTAGTTTTGGAATAATAGATTTGGTAGAAGAATTTTGAGGAGAAAATAAATGGAATATAAAGTATATTTTGATGTATTTTTATGTGATAGGTTTACTTCAAACTTTATGCGTAATTGTCAATTATGTGATGATGTAGGAATAAGAACAACAGTTGAAATAACCGTTACAGAGACTCCAACAAAAGAATATATAGCTAAAATTATTAAGGTTCTTGAAAGTACACGAGAAGAACAATCATTAAAACAATATTACACTGGTGTCAAACATTTGAGAACGGAGGTAATAAATGTATAACGTAGGAGATAAAGTTATTTTAAATGGTAAAGAAACAGAAATAACTGAAGTTGCTTATGATGGAAATGGCGGGAAAATGTATGGAGTAAAAGGTAGTTTGAATTATCATTATGCAAGTGAATTGGAGGAAGCGATGAAAATAGAAACTAAATATGAAATAGGAGATCATATATGGGTTGTATATAAACATGAAGGAGAAGTATATGTATATGATGATCAAATTGTTAATATTGTTATAAATGAAGATAAAGAATTAATATATTCGCTTAATAAATGTTATGAAGAGTTTTATGAAGATGAAATTATTTCATATGAAGATTTAATGGGATTAGCTAATAGAGTAAAAAAATTAATGAATGAAATAAGAGAAGATGAAGATTAATTTTACGAAAGAAGGTGTAATATGACGGCTAAGGAAGAACTATTACAATATAAATATGCAAGAGAAAAAGTTGAAGAGACTTTAGAAGAATATCAAAAGTATAAGGACAGAGCCGAAAAAATGACATCGATAATATCAAATATGCCACGAGGGACAAGCAGTTCTGATAAAGTAGCAGATAATGCAGTCAAAATGGCTGATTTGTCTGCAGAGTATGAGAAAAGATGGCTGGAAGCTGAAAATAAGAAACTGGAAATCGAAAAGAATATAGACTTAGTGGAAGAACCTTATAGAACAATATTGTATATGAAATATGTTCAAGAAAAGAAATTAGAAGAAATTGCATATAAATTGAATGCCAATTATACATATATTTGCGAACAACATGGAATAGCATTAAAAAAATATGAGGAAAATAAAGAAAACCGAACTTTTCCGAACACAACCGAATAAAAGATGTGTTATTATGATATCAATGAAAAAGTGAAAGGAATGAAAAACATGGACGAAAAAGAAAAACTTTTAAATGAAATGAATAGAGAAGAAACGTTAAAAATCAAATTAGCTGAGACATTAAAAGAAACGACCAGAATGGCTGGAGAGTTTAGAATTAATTCTAATATTTTTGAAGATGAAAAATTGAAAGAAATTCTAGAAAAAGGTGCTAAAGACTTAAAAAACTTCAATAGAGAATTATCAAGTTACATATCAACATTGTCTTAAGAGTTTTTATATATACATACTACTTCCTAAGTAAGAGATTAACCTTATTGGTTAGTCTCTTTTTATATGTCAAAATTGAGGAATGATTATGAAAAGAAAATGGACTAAAGAAACAGCGAAAGCATATATCGAAAAAGCAAAAGAAAAAGGATTAACTTATTGGAGTGTTTATGATTATTTAAAAAGATTTAAATAAAGAGTTGATTCAAATGAAAAAATTTGATTTTGAACATTGCATGGAACATGATTGCAAGTTTTGTAAAAAGCAAATCGAATGTGAAAGGAGTGAGAGTAATGGCAAACGAAAAGAATTTAAAGCCAGTAAGAAGCACGAGCGAAGCGAGAAAAAAAGGAAAAGCTGGAGGAATAAAAAGTGGAAAAGTGAGAGCAGAAAGGAAAACACTTAAAGAAGAATTATTACTCTTGCTCGCTCAAGGAAATACACAAAATAAAATGAGCTTAGCACTTTTAAAAAAAGCAATGAACGGTGATATAAGAGCTTATGAAGTTATTCGAGATACTGTAGGCGAGAAGCCAACAGATAAAATAGAACAATCAGGAGAACTAAATAACACGATCACAGTTAAATTAGAAGGTGATATCAAGGAATGGAGCAAATAGAACTAGTCTTACCTAAGCCTTATCCAAAACAAATAGAGTTTTTCTGTTCCACTGCTAAATATACTGCGTATGGTGGAGCAAGAGGTGGAGGAAAGAGCTGGTCGGCAAGGACAAAAGCAATTTTACTTGCATTTAATTATCCAGGAATCCAAATATTACTTTTAAGACGTACACTAAGTGAGTTGCGAGAAAATCATGTTGTACCTCTAAGGAAAATACTCAGAACCGATATGAAAGAAAGCAGACTTGCAACATATAAAGACCAATCCAAGGAATTTATATTTCCTAATGGCTCAAGAATAGTATTAGGTTACTGTGCAAGTGAAGCTGACGTCCTTCAATATCAAGGACAAGCATATGATGTAATCTTTTTAGAAGAAGCGACACAGTTTACAGAATTTCAATTTCAAGCACTAACTGAAAATAATCGTGCTTCTGGTATGTGCAAAGTTGCATTTACTCCAAGAATGTATTTCACTGCAAACCCTGGTGGAGTCGGACATATGTGGTTCAAGAGGTTATTTATAGATAGAGAGTACAGAAACAGCGAATGTGCAGAAGATTATAACTTTATCCAAGCACTAGTCTACGATAATGAATATTTGATGAAGAACGATCCAGATTATGTGAGAACACTTGAGAATCTTCCAGAAGAACGTAAAAAAGCAATGTTATATGGTGATTGGAATGTGTTCGAAGGACAGTATTTTAGCGAATTTAGATCAGATATTCACACGATAGAACCATTTGAAATACCTCAACACTGGAAGAGATATTGTTCAATGGACTATGGATTAGATATGACAGCAATACTATGGATAGCAAGAGATACAGAAGGTAATGCTTATGTGTATAAAGAATTGCATATGCCAAATTTGATAATTTCTGAGGCTTGTCAAAAATTCAAAGAAAAGAATAACGGCGAAAAATATGAATGTTTATATGCACCAAGAGACTTATGGAACAGACGTCAAGAGACGGGAAAGAGTGTAGCTGATATATTTGCTGAAAATGGAGTGTACCTAAATCAAACAAGTGTGGACAGAGTTGATGGCTGGCTAGCAGTTAAGGAGTGGCTGAAAATAATTGATACAAGAAATATAGAGACTGGCGAAACCGAGAAAACAAGCAAACTAAAGATATTCAAGAATTGTACAACATTAATACGCAACTTGCCTCAACTTCAAATAGATGATAAGAATCCATCAGATGCTTCAACAGAGCCACATAGTGTAACACATATATGTGATAGTTTGAGATATTTCTGTGTAAATTACACACGAAATGCAACCAAAAAAGAAACAATAGATACTACTTATTATATGCCAAGTGAGATAGAAGATTTTATAGAATACAAAACGGCAGTAAATAGACCAACTAGAATATCAAGGAGGTAAATATGATTAACATTGTATACAGCTTTATAGGCTGTTTTTTTGCGTTAATAATACATGATGTAATTAAGAAGCCCAAGAATAAAGTTAAGGACAGTTCATTAAAAAGAGAAATACCAAAAAACATTGGAAGATTTGCAGACCCATTAGGCGAATATGAGCAATATAAAGATAAAAACGGGCTATACAAAACGTATATTCCAAGCAAACAGATGAGAAGAGGTGAAAAGAATTGAGCGATATTAATATAGCAACATCGACCATAGAGCGAAGAGAAGAATACTTCAAGCACTCCAAACACACAAATGGTTACGATTTTCTTACATATAGGAAAAAGGTAATGTCTAAAGATGAAGAGGAGCTTGGGCAGAAAATAATAGACAACTTTCAGGAGGCATATAGGGCAAAAGAAGAAGCTGGAGTTTTTAATGATATGGAGATTGCTGAAACTTACTGGAGTGGCGAATTTGAGAACAAGACACCAGAACAAGTTTCAAATACAAATATTATCAATACGAATATAGAAACACAAGTTGCTGATTTAATGGATCAAAACATTGATATACAATTAAGACCATTTGATCCATCTGATAGTCCTTATATTTCAAGAGCTAGAATGATTGGCGATAAAATACTAGAAGTCAATAAGATGCCTTTAAAAATGCAAAGAATAACTAGAAGATTTAAGAAGTTTGGGCATACTTGGATAAGAGCATTGTTTAATCCAAAATTGTTAGAAGGAATGGGATGTCCTGATATTCAATCAATATCTAGTGCAAATGTATATCCAGACCCAGCAATTATTAATGCAGATGACGTTAATAAAGGCAGGTTCTTAATAGAGGCTTTTCCAGCAACAATTCATTGGGCTGAACAAACATTTGGAATGGAAAAAGCAAGTGCAATATATCCAGGTTATAAACCATATAGTAACGTAACACTTAATAAGATGTTTAGCAATGATATTGACACATCTGGAGAACGTTATTTACACATCTTGTATTGGTGTAAATACAGAGATAAGAACAATAATGAAAAGTTAAGATTAATTCAATGTAGTGGCTGTGGTGTTATTCTTAAGGATAGTATGAAATTTGAGAAAGAAAAAGATATTGCAGTCTTTCCTACAACCAAAGAAGTTAGATATCCATACTGGGAAGTATTTGATATGGAAAGAGAAAATTCAATCTGGGGAAAATCTAATGCTTCATTGCTATATCCATTGCAAGATGTTGCAGATGAGTTAGATAATGCAATAGTTGCTAATGCTAGATTGACTGGCAACCCTAAGAAGCTTATAACAACAGCTTCAGGAATTGACCCAGAAAAAATAGACAATGTAGAAGGACAAGTAATTATCTCTCATACATCAGATGGCTATAGAAATATAGATGCTCCAACAATGCCTCAATACATAATAACTAGAAGAGATCAAATAATTCAGAATGAAAGAAACATTGTTTCAAGGGTGTCAGATCAACAAAGTGGTGTAAAACAACATGGAGTAGATACTGCAACAGAGAGCTTGGCTCTTCAACAAAATGCAATGAAATCGGTGGATGCAACTAAAACAGTTCTGCAGATTGTACTTGCTGATGTTCTAATGTATTGCATGGAATTAGCGATTGAATATTGGGATGAAGGTATGTTTTTTGGTGACGACAAGAAAGGCTTTGAGTATTTCACACCACATCAATTAACACAAATACCGATTATGATACCAACAGACGAAACATTCAAGAATGCTTTTAAGAAAGAACATCCAGACAAAGAAGTACCAGAGTATATGGAAAAGAAAACCAAAACAGGGAAAACAGCAAAACGAAGATTGCATGTAATGTTATCTGTATCTGTAGGAGCTGGAATACCGAAAAATAAAGCCTTTATATATAATATGCTTAATGAGTTATACGGCAAAGGTGCAATGAGTTTGAGAATGTACAGAGAATACATGGAAGAATATATGGGAATACCATTTGACGAAGAAGAACAAATGGAATTGATTCCACAGGCATCAAATGGAGAAGCTAACCCTATACCAACATCAAATGATGTGTTTAAAACAGGTGGAGTTGGTCCAGAAGCTTTAAATAGATTAGAAAAACAAAGAGGAGGAATGTAAGATGCTTAATAGTACAAAATGTTTATGCGACAGAGATTTAGCTGAGGTAAGGTTCGAAAGTTACATGCCAGAGCCAATGAATGACAAATTTTATGGAGGAAGAGTATCGATGACAGGAACAGTTAAATGTGATTGTGGAAGAGAATTAAAAGGATACTTTCAAAGAATAAACAATAACCTAAAATTAATTGATTTGGAAGTAATTAAAGATTTAGACGAACACGAAACATTTCAATTAGATAATGAAGACAAATCAAATTACATGCCAAAGATGTACGACGAAATGTCATACAAGGAATTGCAAGAAGTTGCGAAAGAGAAAGGCATTAAAGTAGTAGGCATAAAAAGAGAAGAAATAATAAATAAACTTGAAGAGATATCTTAAGGTATCTCTTTTTTTATATGGCGAAGGATAGGCTAAACCTTGAATTTGCCACCATTTGAGCTTATCACAAGCTGGCAAAATAAAGTGATTTGAGTAGAAAGAAAACTACTGGCTAACAAAAATAAATTGAGCTGAGACAACAGCTGGCGAAATAAAACGGAAGGAGAACATTATGGATGAATTAGAAAAAATGAAACAAGAGAATGCCGATTTGAAGAGTGCCCTTAATTATGAGAGAAGCGAAAGAAAAAGATTATCTAAAGAATTATCGACGAAAGACGATGATACAGAAGATATCAAAAAAGCAGAAGCTCAAATAAGAGCAAAATTGAAAGAAGGCAAAAGTCAATTTAGTGACGAAACGATTGACGATTTGATGAGCACATTTGGAAGTGAGCAGGCTAAGGCACAAGTTCGCACAGCAAAACAAAACATCGAAAAAGAGATTATGGAATTAAAACGTAATCCTACTTACATCGATGTTGAGGAATATGGCTCAGAGATTAGAACAATGATGAAAAAAGGATTGAGTGCAGAACAAGCCTATTGGGCTGTTTACGGAGAGCAAAAATATTCTAATTCTAAGGCACAAGAGGCGGCACAAAAGGAAGAGCAGAAAGAAAAAGAAAAAAACAAAGAAAGGGTTCAAGAGGGCTATGTTGATACAGGAGTTACTGGAGAACCAAAAAAAGAGCAGTATACTGCAAAAGAAAGAGCAATTGCAGACACTTTAGGAATATCTCCTGAAGAAGCCAAGGCACGTTCTAAGGAGACGTTCAGCATTAAAGAACTATTGAGCATGAATGAAAAATTCAAGAAAGGAGAATAGAAATGAAATTTAAAAACTTATCGGAAGCAACGTTGTACTTCCCACTAAAAACAAATGAGACTGTAACTAACGGAGCAGTATATGAGATTGTATCTGGCAAAGCTCAAAAGGTAGGTTCATCAGTAAGCGGAGACCTATTAGGAGTTTGTGCTGGAGGTAACAATGTAAGAGCAGGATACATTATGTTAGATATTGATCCAACATCAGTATTTAAGGAAGCTTATACAGGCACAGCACCAACAATTGGAGCTTATAAGGATAAATGTAAACTTGTAATTGATGTAGATACTACTGCATCGACATTCACATACTTGCTAAGAAAAGAACCTACAACAACTACAAATGCAGGTTCAAATGCTTAATTTTGAGAAAGGAGATAGGAAATAATGAGCATGATTGAAAAAGATTTAAACAGAGAAAATTTTTGGGATTTATTATGGGTTAATTTTAACAAGTTGATTGGACAGGGATATGCAGAAAAGCCATTAACTTGGATTAAGTTATTTACGCCGAAAGATTCAGATGGAGCATATACTAAATATAAGGAAGTAAACGGTTTTCCAATATGGGAGAAAAACTATGAGGGACAACCTTATAATAAAGCTCAAAGAAGTGATGGAGCAGACATTACTATAGTCAATGATAGATATGACCAATCTTATACAGTTACATGGGAATACTTAGAAGACAACAAAGAAAAAATTATGGGTGGTAAAGGTATAAGTTTGTCAGGAGCAGTCGAATTAGGTAGAGGTTGTAGAGTTAAACAAGAACTATCTGCAGCTGAAATAATTAACAATGGTTTCACTAATGTTGGTTATGATGGAGTTCCTTTGTTTGCAACAAACCATCCATTATTAAAAGGCACAATGGGCAATACGCCATCGTCTGATTCAGACAAGACATTATCTGATGCAAACTTAAAAAAAGCTATAATAGCTTCTAAAAAACAAGTTGACAATACAGGAATTAAAATTCAAGTAAATCCAGATAAATTATTTGTATCTGACAATTTATATTTTACTGCACTAACAATAGTTCATTCTGCTTTAGTTGCTGGAACAAATAATAATGATAAAAATGTTATTTCGTTGGTATCGCCATTGGAAGTAATACCAATGCCATATTTTGACGATAATATATGGATACTAAAAGATTCTGTATTCGAGAATTTAATTTTTCAATGGAGAACTTATCCAGAATTTGGATATTCCGTTAAGCAAGGCACACCAGACTATGAAGTTTGGGGACGTGCTAGATGGGGTGTAGGATATATCGATTGGAGAGGTCTATACGGAGCTAAACAAGCTGCTTAACATTTTAAAGCCTACTACTTTTTAGTGGTAGGCTTATTTTTTTATAGAAAGGAGATGCAAAAATGCCAAGAGGAACAGAATTAATTCAAAAAATGTTTGGCAGTAAAGAACCATTGCCGTCAATTGAACTTGCATATAATGCTTTGAGACTTGGTGGAATACCTGCTAATTTATATGCATTGAAAAGTGAACTTAATGGTAAAGTTAGCATTTTACTTACTAATTTGCAAGAATTGATTGATGAGTTGGCTGAACATAAAGCTGATAATGTAAGGCATTTAACTCAAACGCAAATAGACAAGATAAACTCTGCAATTGATGCAGTTAGAACTCTAGAAATAGCTAATAAAGCAATAAATGATGCAAAAGATGGAATTATAGCAAGCGCTGTACAAAGTGCAACAGCACAAGCTGAAAATTATACAGACGGCGAAATAGGGGGCCTTAGAAGTGAGTTTGAACAACAGATAGGCAAATTAAAAGTTCCAGAAGTAACTGATCCAGAAACTGGAGAAAAGAAAGACCAAACGTTGTCAGATGCACTCGAAAAAAATCCACAAAACATCATAAATCCAGAATACTTTTATAAGTTCAAAAATATGATAGAGAACTCATCATTCGAAGTGTTTGATGGAACTACAATGATTCCACGAGGCTGGGATAGTGGTGTTGTATCGGCAGATGCATCAATGTTTGGAAGTTATTCATTAAAGCTTACAAGTGGTCAAATAACCAAACAAACCGTTAGTGCTCAAATCGACGTGTCTTGGCTTAAAGGAGCTTATGATACAAATGATGCGGTATTAAGCTTTTATCACAAATTTGATGCTGTAACGGTTAAAATCTATGATATAGAAAACGAAGAATATATGACATTAACACCTCTAGCCTCAGATTTATCCGAAGGTAATAGTGCGACTTCGGTTGAATTTCCTTATGCTTCTAACTGGAATCAATACAGATTTATGGTAAAATTTACCCCGAAAACAAGTACTAAGAAAATACGAGTAGAATTTGCATGTGCTTCTTCTGGAAGTAAAGGAGAATGCTATATTGATGCACCAAGCTTAGAACCTTACGTTGATGGCGAATTTCCAGGCATATATAAAGATGGAAGATATAGTGTGAGTGCATCTCAAATCGTTAATCCACCACCAGCTGACGTAGATAGATTTACATCACTAGAACATTTTAGTATTGCTAATTCTCAATATGATACGAATGGAAATATAACGTATCAAGAATTATTAAGGTCAGATGGCACTTTAGCGATTAAACGTCAAGCTTCTAATGCTGATAGTAACGGATATTATCAAACATACGTAGAAACATTTTACAAAAAAGATGGAACAACAGTAAATTACGTTGATACATATTCTTACACTTATTCTGTTTCTGGAGCTGTGCTAACCAAAAATAAAACAACAACGGAGGTGGTATAGCATGGATAGATTTGATGATATGAGAGCGAAACACCCAAAACCTAAGTTACAGTTTAAAAGTATAACTCCGGCAAAAACAACTCAAACAGTAACGGCTGATGAGGGATACGATGGCTTGTCGGAAGTAAACGTTTTAGGCGATAGTAATTTAATTTCTAGCAACATTAAAAAAGATGTTAGCATTTTCGGTGTAAATGGAAGTTATGAAGGCTCGGGTGGTGGCAGTACAGATTACAACGTGTATGTGCAAAATAGCGAGCCGACTAGCAAGAATGGTGTATGGATAAAGGACAATAGTACATTTAGTGGGGCAAAGTTTTTTGATTATGCAACAGCAACAGGAGAGTTTTTAGAAGCTTCTAATTTTGATTTTCTGAAAACAGGAGAAGTTGATGTTGGGCAAGCAATAGTGGATAATATGATGTATATTTTTGCAAAAAATGGTACGAGTTCGTACAGAGTAAATCTGTCAACTAAAGTTAAAACTAGTATATCAGTTCCAGCAATTTCATCTACGGTTGTAGGGTTAGGCACGTGCGTCTACCAAAATAAAATTTATGTGTTTGCAGACGACACATCTAAGACTTATTTTTATGTTTACGACCCTGCCACGGACACAAACTCTGGGCTAAAGCAAGCAGGAAATTACATAAGTCGTGCTGGTAATGGACTTGGCTGTTATGCTTTTGAAGGAAAAATTTATGTAGTTGGTGGCTCACATAATTACCCATATTATAATGTGTTTAATGTAGAAACTCAAAAATTTGAGAACATTAACCCCTTGACATGGTTGAGCAAAGTGTACGGCATGAGCCAAATAAGTGGTTGTGGTCAATATATATATTATGCTTATGGTTTACAAAGTGGTCCAACAAGTTTGGCACGATTTGATATAACAACAAAAAAACATACAACTTTGCTTAAAGATATTGGAAATATGAGCATACCTTATGCCACAACTGATTACATATATTTATTTATACCTAGCTCTTCTGGTGCAAGTTTTTATTATAAATATGATTTGAGTACAAATACAGTAGAAACAATACCAACTCAAAACAGATATTATCTTTATAGTGGTGTGTATCAAACGGCAAATGTAGTTAATTCACTAATGTTAAACACACAAAATGGTATTCTATACTTTAGAACTAGTGGGGGAAATGTATCATCATCTGGTATGCAATTTACACCATCGCCAGAGACAGAAGCCTTAGCAAATAATACAGTTGCGGTGGTACAATCAAACTACAAAAATTCAATAAAAATAGAGGACAACTCAAATCTTCATATTAGCATAGATAACGTATATTTAAAAACGGAAAACGGACTAGAAAGTAAAACAACATTTTTGGGCGATGGAACACAATGGAACTTGTTTAAGAACCCAACTGGAGAAACTGCAACAGTAACATTTAATACTAATGGTGGAAGCACAATACCATCTGAGCAAGTAGTAGTTGGGCAAAAAATATCTGCACCAAGTACACCAAGCAAAGCTGGTTATGTTTTTGACGATTGGTATTTGAACGGCGAACCATTTGATTTTAGCAGACCTATAACTGAAGATATAACGTTAGTAGCAGGTTGGGAAACTTATGAAGTTATAGATTATATTGAAAGTAGTGGCACACAGTATATTGATACTGGTGTTATTGCTACACAAGGTAATTCATATAAAATAGAAAGCAAATTTATTTTTGATAATAATAATGGTTTTGCTTTATATGGCTCACAACCAAGTAGCACTCAAAGAGGATTTGTTTGTTATTTAAATGCTGCTGGTAAAGTATATATGACTTCTGGCAGTAGCTCAGCTGGCGATAGTACATGTAATTTTGATTATAGTATTAATACTGAATACGAAATTGAACATAATATAGATACATCAAATTCTTTAATAAGTGCAAATGTTAATGGAACAAGTTTAAACAATTTCACATATTCAGGCAATATTGATACAGCAAATAGTTTGTATATATTAAATAATAATGGGCAATCAAATCAAATAGCATATGCAAAATTGTTTTATTTCAAAATTTATGATAATGATGTATTAGTTAGAAACTTTATACCAATAAAAACTGAAAAAGGTGCAGTTGGCTTATTAGACCAAGTAAACAATATTGCATACTATAACGCAGGAACTGGCACTTTTGAAGTACCAGATGATATAAATAATTATACACAATTAGAGTACATCGAAAGCACAGGTACGCAATATATTGATACGGGAGTAAAAGCATCGACGAATACCAAAACATCAGTTGAATATGAATTGACGAGCATAATAAATCAAGGACGTATATTTGGATATACAATATCTACTAGCGACTCGGCAGATGCGTGTTATGAGATGTATGTAAATGGTAGCTCAAACCTTGGATACTCATATAATGACTCTGTTGGAAATTGGAAATCTACTGGGATAGCAGCTGATACACAAAAGCATTCTATTATTTTTAATCAGGGTCAAAAATTAATTTTCGACGGCACTGAAATAGCTATGTCAGGAAGTATGACAAAAACAAGTAAACAAACTCTTTGTATTTTTAATAGTTATAGGAATGGTGTTTCTCAAGTTGACAGTACCACATATTCATCGATGAGGCTATATAGTTTTAAAATTTATAATAACGATACGTTAGTTAGAAATTTTGTGCCAGTTAAGAGAAATGCAGATAATGCGATAGGCTTGTTTGATAACATAAACAAGAAATTCTACGGCAATGCTGGTACTGGCACATTCATAGCAGGAAATGGGGTGTAGTATGGACGAAAAGTACATTTTAAAGGTTCAAGCTAACGAGGATAGGTCGAAAAGTAATGAACGTAGAATTGTCGAACTTGAGGATGAAGTCAAAAACAATAATGAGTTAGTTTTGAAAGTGGGCGAATTAGCTGTTGAAATTAAACACATGAGAGAAGATTACCAAAGGCTAGCAGAAGAACATGTAAAAGAGATAAAAGCAATAGACTTGAGATTAACAACAATTGAAACCAAACCTGCTAGAAAATGGGAACAATTAGTTAGTTTAATCTTTACGGGAATTGTAACGGCTGTTTTAGGATTTCTGCTAGCCAAATTAGGAATGTAAAGGAAGTGTTAAAATGAAAGAATTAAAGAAACTAATAGATGTAAAAAGTATTGTTACATTGCTTTTTACAATACTTGTTGGATATTTAGCAATAATAAAAGTGATAAATGGCGAACAAATAATGATGACATATACAACTATAATAGCTTTTTATTTTGGAACTCAAGCAACTAAAAAGAAAGGAGAGACTGAAAATGATAGAACGCAACTTACAGAACGTAACGATACGTAAATACGGAACAGCTTTTTTAGAAGCTTTTGGAATGTTACCATTAACTTATTTTGGAGCTATTGGAGATAATTTGACAGACAATTATGCTAATATACAAGTCGCAATAGACGAAAGCATAAAAAGAGGTTTGAGATATATTTTTGTACCAAACGGGACGTATTATTATACTGGAACTTTGCTAAATATTGATAAAATTATTTTTATAGGAAACACTAAATATGCAACAATTTATGATGGCATTAACGAGTTACCGATTTACCAAATAGGTACTCAAATACCATTTGAAAAAGGCACAGAAACGTTAGACAAAGAAGTTACAGAAGATGGGTATATTGATATAGCAGTAGCTACAAAAAATGGCTCAGAGGCGATTCTAGTAATAGGTTCTAGTGTGATTACTGTAATAGATAATCTAATTTTGCTAAATGGTAGTTTGATTGGAACTAACAAGGTTTACTTGACAGATGCAGGAGATAACAACGCATATTTGAGCAAAATAGAACTACTAAGAGATACTATAAGAATATATTATAAGAATATATTATAAGATAACTGGAACTGGAGGCACACTCAATAAAGAAATAGAATGGAGAGTGAGATAATGATTAAAGCATACCAATTAATGAATAGAGTTAACCAAGAATATCCAAACAATGGCTTTGTGTTTGACGCAGAAGTGAAGTATGATTCTGCTATTCAACAAGGCTTTATTGATTATATAAATAGTGCCTTAAATAGGATAGACCCTTGCGTATTTCTGGATGAAATATATGAATTTCCAACAATAGCTGGGCAAACGGTTTATGAATTACCTCTGAATTGTGAATTAGGCAATATAGATGAAGTTACAAGAGCATGTGGAGGTACGGCTAGCGTAAGACTTACTTGGGCTAGAGATACAGAAAGATTATTTGGAATGAGATATTTTAATGGATATGGTAATACGATAGGTTTATATCCAGTTCCTACGCAAGATGGAGATATAGTAACGGTGTTTTTTAAGAAAACACCCAGACCAGTAAAAATCAATGATGATCCAATAGAAATAAAAGATAAATGGATAGATTTGCTTGTATACTCAATAGTTGCCGATATGGCATCAGGTGGAAGTAATCCAGACATCGAAATAGCAAATAACTATATAACAAGATACAACACATTGCTTCAAGAAGCTAAGCTGTCTAAAGCTATAAGACAACCATATTATCCAGTAACAAAGGACAATAAGAGACCTCCATTATCTGTACTTAGGAGGGGATATAGATGAAACCTTACTTAAATAGAGTTAGTGGAAAGCCATCAAAAGCAGATGTAACATTGTTTTCTGGAGGACTAAATACTTGTTATGATAAATCTTTTATTCGAGATAATCAATTACCATTTATGATAAATGTAACTTTAAAAAAATCTCCAACATTGAAAACAAGAGATTCAAGAACCAGTCTAGCATGGTTCTTAGAAGATACAACAAGTTTTGCTCAATATCCAGTAATAAAAATGTTTTCATCTACTACTAAAACATTGTATGTAATAGAAGATAGGGCGACAGAAGAAAATCCTAATGCAGATAATCACGTATATAAGTATACTATCAATTCAAGTAAAGTTTTAACTAAAGTTTATGTAGGTTCAGTTGCACGTTCTACAAAATATTTTATGTGCGAATGTAGAGATGCAAAATATCAATACATAATAATTTCTACTTGGAATAAAAGATATCAATTTAAGGTAGATGAAGTTTTTGATTCAGCTACTGGAATAACTGCTTGCGAAGATGCTAATGCAGGCATAGTCGCTTGCCATAAAAACAGATTATGGATAGCAAAAGGTACATCGCTTAAATTTAGCCAATTAAGAGAATATAACGATTTCACAATTGATGAAAATGATACTGTTAATACTGCTGGAGAAATAAATGTTACAAATGCCAAAGGAGATATAACAGCTATTATACCTTATGATGGAAAGCTAATGATATTTTGTGAGGGCAGCAGACACGTGATATATGGAAGTTCTCCTAATGCTGATATTGATCAATTTTCACTTGTGGATTTTGACGACGGTATAGGTTGTGTATCTGATGAAACGATAACTATATGTAATAGACAATTATTTTGGTTAGATAGTGATTTTAGTGTATATAGATACAATGGTTCTTACACCAATAAAATATCAGAACCTTACGGCAATGATGATTATGCTTCTTATGGTGGAATAAAAGACATAGGACACCAGCAAATCAAAATTGAGAAGTTTGTTATGTGCAGTTACAGCGATTATATATATATATCAATGCAAAGAAGTATGTTATCGAGTGCTGTAAACGATACATTATTAGTATATGATACGAAAAATAGAGTTTGGTGGGCAGAAGATGGAGATATATCACACATGATTAGATGGGATACAGATGCAAATACACCATTTTATAATCGCTCTGACTATTTAGTAGGAACGAAATATAATGGAGATATATTAATTTTAAATGCAAACGAAAGTGGAGAAGATTTGTTATTCAATAAGACCACTAGACATTTTGATCAAGTTCCAATTAAATATGCCTTTGAAACTAGAACGTGGTTACTTGGTGGAGTAAAAAATAAAAAAACACTAACTAATGTATGGTTTCAAGCTAATGCAAATGCTAAAGTTGGTGTCTGTGATTATTGGAGTGAGCATAATCCTTGGGACACAGCAAGTATCACTTTGGATAAAGACTATTTAGTATTAGGAACAATGAAGAGTACTGGAATGAGACATGATATCTTAAAGCCTTATGCTAATAATCATGAGGGTGGAGAAAGACAAAGATTTATTGTACCACGAATGTATATGCAAAAAATTAACGCATTTTCCATAAGAGTAGATGGCGAAGGTGCTGGAGAATTTTTTATGATGGAAAAGGAATGGAGAATCAAATGAAGATATATGATGATACAGAACAAACCATCACAGAATGGAGTAGAATGTTAGTAGCTAAACATGGAATAACGTTTAGAATATACTCAGACAAAAAAGAAACTTTAATAAGATGGAGCAAGGGGCTTACCAAAATATATGGTAAGCCTTTTATTTTGAAAGAAAACGAAAAAGAAACTTTAATAAGTTGGTCTAAATTATTTTAAGGAGGTTTGAAAATGACAATCAAAGAACAAGCAGAAATGCAAACACCAGATGCACCAAGTACAGAACTTCAAAATCAAACGCAAATGAATAAAGTATATGTAGCACCAGAAGCACAGAATTATGCTACTTCTGGAAAAGTTACACAAGCTGGTTATCAAAATGCAGATACTACACGTAGATTACAAAATTGGGATGCAGAAACAACAAGAAATAAAATGAACAACACGAATCAATCTAATACACAAGTTACAACACCAACCGAAATATCAAATGTTAACAATCAAACAGTACAGCCAATTCAAAATCAATCAAATATTGCAGTAAAAATTCCAAGTGATTTATATGACCAAACGGTGCAAGGATATTTAAATGAATACAACAAGGGTAAAGAAATAAATGACTATCAAGCACAGATAAATGCACTAAATGCGATAGACCAATATAGAACATCTCAAGGTTATGCACCTATATATACTTCAAATGTGTATGAGCTAATGAATCAAAGAACAGAAAAAATAAAAAATGCAATAAGAGAATATGAAACAGATATGGCAAGTGCAACATATTCTGGAGACGAAGTATTAGCTCAACAAATAGGGCAACAAATGGAAGCATATAAAAGAAGTGTTAATTATCAAGAAACATTAGATAACGCAAGCAACTATCTTGCAAATATAGAATATAAATCTGTTTATGATACCACTATAAATGATATTATAAATGAACTTTTAACTAGTAGATTTACATATGATCCAAGCGATGATAAAGCTTTACTTAAAGCCCAACAATATGCGACTAATAGTATATATGAGAGCATGAATGCTAAGGGTATTTTAGATTCAACAATGACTGCACAAATCGTAACTAATACGGTTAATGAGCTAATACCAGTTTATGAGAAAATGTCAAAAGAAGAATTTTATAATAATATTGAACGACTACAGTCTATGGCTAATTTAGTAATAAATCTAGATGACAGGCAATACCAGAGATGGCAAGACAATGTTCAAAACAAATTAGATTATTATTCAGCCAAAAAAGATGAAATTAACTATCAATGGGATAGAGTTAATAAATTGGGATATGTAGATAATGAAGCTTCTATTGTTTTAGGTGTAGCACCTGGAACAATGTCTCCGTCAATGAGAGAAGCAATACAAGAGGCAGAGCAAGAAGCTCAATCGCAATACAATAAACTACTTTCAGATATAAAACTAGCAGAGGTAAAAGCACAATTAGACCAAGGTACATACGCATACAAGAAAAATATAGATGCACAATATAAAAGTTCGACAACTAAAACATCTTCTGGAAATTCAACATTATATGACGATGATGTGACAGATAGTGATAAGAAAAAAATAATTAAAACCAAATATACGAATGGTGAGTTAGATGAATTAGGTGCAATAGAAGAAATATACAATAATTTCGATACTTCAAAAATTGGTGGAATGTTAAGTGATATTTTAGGCATTACTGAAAAAGAGGCAGAAGAACTTTATAATGAAGGGATTGTTAATGAGTACATGAGCCAGATGTCAGCAGAACTTGGTGAACTAACAAACAATAATATGAAACAATATGATGCATATGTTACTGAGTTGCTAGATAAAGAATATATAGATGAAAATTTTGCTAATACACTTTTAAAAAATATAGATGAAGAACTAATGTATAAAAGATATTTACATCATTATTTGCAAGAAATACAAGACCAAATTGAATATGTACAAAAAAGTAAAAAACTAAAAAATAGTAACTTCGCTAGACAAACAAATTTAATTGCTAAAAGAGAAGAAGAAATTAAAAAGGCAGTAGGTGAAACTAGATATAATCAATTATTGGAAGAAGTACAGGCAGCAGAGCAGGAGCTAGAAAACGCATATAAAGAAAAAGGTATAGATTGGTAGGTGATAATATGACGAGGTTGGAATTGGCAAAAAAACGTGCAGAAGAGTTGAAAGGAAAAAGTGTAAAAATAGAAACTTTAAACAACGCAAGTACCTCAAATGCTAGATTAGAATTAGCAAGGAAACGAGCAAACGAATTGAAACAAGCACAAGAAAAGAAGAATAAGCAAGCACAATTAGCTAAAGAATATATTGAACAAAATGGAACAGAAAAAGTTAATAGTGAATACAACAATTATAGGCAATCTGTAAATAAAACTATTGCGCCGAAGTTATATCAAACTAAAGGTATGCAAGAATTGGCTTTTAAAAGAAATGTTATAACTCCTCAAGAAGTAGCCAAAGCGAATGTAACTGATGATAAAATTGATAAATATGGTGATCATGTTTTCAATACAGCACTAAAAGAAGATTGGGCAAATTCAATGAACCCTTTGCAAAGAAAAGTTGCAAACAATATGGGATTAAAGAGCGACAATTCTTACATAAAAGATTTAGGAAAAGAAAGTTATAATGTGATAGGTTCTGTAGGATATGGCATAGGCAGAACAATATCAAAACTTGGAATGAAAGCTTATCTTAACTTAAAAGATGAGTTTACTAATTTAAAGAGTGATATTGAAAAGAAGCAAGCTTTAATCAAAAAAGGTATATCAATACAAGAAGCAAATAAAATTGTAAAAGAGGAAAAGGCAAAAAGAAAAGAAGAAAATCAAGATATAGTTAATCGACTAGATAGAAAAACAATACAAGAATATGGCAATAAAAACTTTATAGTATCTGCTTCTAATTTCGCAAGTGATATGACTATGGCAATACTTGGAGCTAATGGTATGACTAATGCTGGTATAAATCCTATCGTTTCAAATGCTTTAGCACAGGGCGCAAAAGGATTTGCAGAGGCAACAGCTAGTACTACTAATAAAAAAGATATAGCTGTAGACACAATTTCAAGTGGAGCATGGGGAGCAATATTTAACGGAGCAAATAATTTGTTAGGTAAAACTGGACTTGGAAAAGTTAGTACAAACAAGTTGGCAAATTTCGGCAAATTCTTTTTGAAAAATGCTATTTCTAGTGCAGTTGCAAGTGGAACTACACAATCTTTAGATATATTCAAAAGTAATCCAAATTATGACTACATAGATTGGCAACAAGTAGAGAAAGGAATACAAAGTGGCAAATATAAAAATATAGAGGAATTTCTTGATAGTAATGATTATATTTCAATGGTTACAAAAAATAGGGCAAGCCAAATAATAATGTCAAGCATAATAACTGCTTTTATAAATACATTTGTAGAATATGGTAAGAACCCATCAATTCAGCAAATACAGAGACAAGATGATGCATATAAAACGTTAGGATTATCAAGGAATGCAAGTGATGAAGAAATAAGGTCAAACTATCGAAAACTAGCAAAGCTATATCATCCAGATAATTCAACCACTGGTAATACAGAAATGTTTACAAAAATAAACGAAGCATATCATACAATAATAGATAGTAGAATTATGAGTCAAAATATTCAAACTACTCAACCATCAAATGCTTCTCAAAACACAGATTCTTCACTAATGAACTTACCACAAGGAGATATATCATACTTGTATCAAAAATATAATATTCCTAAAATTAACACCGATATACAATTGCAACAAGATACGCAAAATGTAGCAAATAATACATCAAATGTGTCAAATGACTTAAATTTGGTACGAAATACATCTAATAATGTTCAAAGTAAAAATTACTACACCTACGAATAAAAATCAAAATTTGATGCCAAATAATTCGAATATACAAGGCTTAGAAGATTATACCGAACAAGACATTAAAGATATAGTATCAGATTATATTCAAGATTTGGATACTGGAGTAAAGATAAAAGATATAGCCTTAAATGGAAGTAGAACTAGAGGTAATTCAAAAGCGACATCAGATTTAGATGTAGTAGTAGAGTATGATGGAGATATGACAGAAGATAGCTTATTCAATGAATTAAATAAAGAGCCTTTAATCATAGACGGAATAAAGGTTGATATTAACCCAATTACAGCAAGTAAAAGTGGAACTCTAGAGGAATATATGAGAAAATCTAAATTGTATGATGAGCAACAAAATTTACCACAAGAGTATGAAGAGTCAGAGATATTTGAACCTAAAGAAGAATATAAAACAACTACATTAAAAGATGAAATAGAGCGATATAAAGATTTACCGAAAGAAGAAATGAGTTTTTACGATTTACAATATAATGGATATTACGAAGATACATCTTTAGCAATAGAAAACTATATAAAAGAAACATATGATTTAAAAGGCAAAGATTTAAATGTTTATGTTGAAGATAGTAGAGTAAGCGAATCAAAATATATACGAATTGAGGATGAAAATGATGAGGTGGCTGAGATAAGATTATCTACTCATTCAAATAATGAAACACATCCAGACTATCAAAAGCAAGTGTTTTATAATAAAAATGATTCAATAGACGAAGTAGAAAGAATGATTGACGAAGCTGTTAGAGAAGTCCTAAAGAGCACATTCAAATATAATGTTGAAAAAAGTCAGCAACCGTTATATAATCAAGAAAGAGGTGGTATAGGTGGAAAAGAGCAAAGAAGAACTGATAGAACTTCTAACAAAAATAAAGATGAGTCAAAAAGTGATAGACAAGATATTAGAGATGTGCGACACAAAGAAATTACAAATGAAGGCGATAATGAATATAGAGATTTTTCGAGAAACTGGAATGATGATAACCGAAGAAAGAATATTACATATAATAGCGAGCGTGAAGAGAGCGGAAAGCAAAGGAAACTCATAAATGATGCAGCTATTGAAAAAGCATTTAAAGATGTAATAAATAAATATGGAATAACAACAGAATATAAATCTGCTGGTTATTTGTTACCAGATGGTACGATGACTAATTTAATGGATAAAGCAACAGGAAAAAGAATGCCCCATGCAGATGTAAGATTTACTGGTTTAGATGAACTTGATTTTATCTATTCTGGTGCAATTAGGCTTCTCCCTGAATTTGGTTATTGGAGTATGACAGAAAATCCAACTCAGGAACAACTTAATATTTTAGAGAAATATATTGACCAATATGCTCATACAAGCTTAAAATTGCCTATTGGATTTGAAGAAAACGACACATTTGTTGACATTTACATAGAAAATGGAAAAATTGAAACTTTTCAAATATCACGATATGAAAACGGCGATACTGCGATAAAGCAATTAAAGATATTTCTTAATTCAATAAAAAAGAACTCAAAACAGAGTTCTTTTTCTTTATCTAAAGATAACCAAGGCAGGACATTATCTAAAGAACAACAAGAGTATTTTAAGGATAGTAAGGTAAGGGATGAAAATGGCAATTTACTAGTGGTATATCATGGAACACAAAATGGTGGTTTTACAGAGTTTCACGGTTATAGTTATTTTACTGATAGTCCAGATACTGCTAGAAGTTATTC